>Ga0181560_10000184_pt1 | contig 53046 bp, 40 predicted proteins | sample 011ome_20_FD_133751 | JGI IMG/M metagenome (GOLD analysis project Ga0181560, IMG submission 133751) | Coastal salt marsh microbial communities from the Groves Creek Marsh, Skidaway Island, Georgia - 011509CT metaG (megahit assembly) | ecosystem: Environmental > Aquatic > Marine > Intertidal... | reverse complement strand
CATGGCGTGTCGCGGCGCGGGGGCTTACTTCTTGTCCGGCGCGGCGACCGGCGCGGGCGCGACGGTCGGCGCGCGCGCGGCGCGCATGGCGTCGCTCGAGCGTCGCGATGTCACGTCGCGCGCGGTGCGCGGTCGCGCGTCAGACGCGCGCGCGGCGCGACGGCGGCGACGATGCCGGCGCGCGCGCGCGGGGCGACGCTCGCGTACGACGTCCCGAGGCTTCGCCTGGACGCCGCGACGCGCGCGGAGGTGGACGCGCTCCTGCGACGACGCGCGCCGTTGATTTTGGTGGATGACGACGCGCGCGCGCGCGTGCCGCGGTGGACGACGGAGACGCTCGCGCGCGCGGCGAGTCGCGACGCCGTCCCGCTCGAGCGCACGGGCGCGAACGAACGCGCGTGCGTCTTGACGGAGTATCTCAAGTTTGAAGACGAAGAGACGCGCGGGATGTACATGCGAAACTTGCACCTGTCGCGGTACTTTCCGAAGCTCGCCGAGGAGATTCGGTTGCCGGAGGATTTGTTCGGCGAGAACGCGCTGGCAGACGAGACGAAAACGCCGAACGCGCCCGCCGTCTGGCGGAATTGGTTCGAGCTGTTCGTGTGTCACGCGAAGCACTGCGCCGGGTTTCCTTTTTTACATCGCGATTCGTGCTGCGTGCACGCGGCGTCGTATCAAATTCTCGGTCGCAAGCGCTTCACGCTGTTCGCGCCGAGCGAAGGTCCGCGACTGTACCAATCCGGCGGCACTGGGAATCGTTCGATGATCGAAGACATCGACGCCCCGGACGTCTTCGAGCGATATCCAGAGTTTCGACGCGCCCGCCGCTTAACGGTGGACGTCTCGGAGGGGGAAATATTAGTCGTGCCGTCGATGTGGTGGCACACCGCTTCGCCGCTCCCGTGCGAAGCCTCGGACGACGTCTGCGTCAGCGTCGCCGCGTCCTTCGTCGATGATTCCGTGTACGAAAACTTCTTAGACGCGCACGCGGAGTTTCAGGCGATGCAAAGCCTCGTCGCCGCCGGCGCGGCGAAGATGTTGTAGTCGTAACGTACGAAAAGTTCTCAGACTGCGACGCCGCGATGCGAAGCGCGTCCGGCGCCGCCGCCTCGACGGCGTCGTCACCGCGCGCGCGCGATCCTCGCGCGCGCCGCGCCGCGCCGCGCGTCGCCGTCACCGCGCGCGCGGTGACGCGAGCGGACGCACCGCGCGCGCCGTCGCCCGCGCCCGAGAACGCGGACCAGAACACGCTGCTCGCGACCGCCGCGGTCGTCGGCGTCGCGAGCGGACTCGCGGTGTCCGCGTTCGCGGCGACGGAGAAGGCGATCAACGTGGTGGCGAGCGCGAGCTGCGCGAGCGTCGGGTGCGACGGCGCGGCGGCGTTCGGCGCGCTGGATCCGGGAGGAGAACTGGGGAACGCGCTGGGCACGGTCGCGGTGCCAGCGCTCGGAGGATTGTGCGTGAGTGCGCTTCGAGCGCTCGCGGGGGGGTTCGCGGGAGAACCGGAGCGAGGATGGATGTTTGGGAAGGCGAGCGCGAACGCGGGGAGCGCGAGCACGGACGATTACGCGGGGATCGATTTGAATGAGTTCGATGAGAACGAGGACGTCAGGGTCGGCGTTAAGGTGCTCGCGAAGACCGCGGCGGCGGCGATCACACTCGGGACGGGATGTTCGCTCGGGCCAGAAGGGCCAAGCGTGGAGATTGGCGCGGCGGTGGCGGATCGAGTGGGCGCGGCGTTTCCATCCGTGGCGCCGAATAGATTGGGATTATTAGCCGCGGGGGCCGCCGCGGGGTTTAGCGCGGGTTTCGGCGCGCCGATTTCCGGGTTGTTCTTCGGGTTTGAGTCAATTCTCGTGCCCGGGTCGAAAGCTGGTGGTGATGGCGACACCAAAGCTGGCGCGGTGACGACGGAGATGGTCATCTTGGCGAGTGTCTTGGCGACAGTGGCGAGTAAAGCCGTCCTCGGCGCGCTGCCTTCCGTGGACGTGCCGCCGTTTGAAATTTCGGACTTTGTCGAGCTTCCTTTGTACCTGCCGCTCGGGTTCGCGTGTGGAGTCACCGCCGCTGCTCTGAGAAAGATGAATGTCGTTTTTGACGATTTCGCGGAGAATTTCGTCGCCGTAGAACGCGAAAAAGGCGGGTTGGGCATTTCTAGAATATGGCACGCCCCGATAGGGGGATTTCTGCTCGGCTGCCTGGCGTTGAAGTTTCCTCAGGTGACGTACCAAGGTTTCGATAACGTCAACGCGCTGCTTGTGCAAAACGATGCCGGCGCTGGTTGGGCCGCGGCGACGTATACTCCATTGGTTCTCGGCGAGTTCGTGCTCGCGAAACTGCTCGCGACGGCGATTTGTCGAGGTTCAGGGTTGGTCGGTGGCGTATATGCACCTTCTCTATTTTTAGGCGCCGCTTTGGGTACGGCTTTCGGTGGCGCACTGGAATCGACGTATTTCCCACCTATGTTTGTCGCGCCGCCGCAAGCATACGCGCTCGTCGCCATGGCCGGCGTTCTCGGGGGCGTTTGTCGCGTCCCTCTCACAGCCATATTGCTTTTGTTCGAGCTCACAGGTGATTATAGAATAATTTTGCCGCTGATGGGTACCGTCACGGTCGCAACCTCCATCGTGAATTCAGTGGAGACGAGCGCGGTGCCTTTCAGCACGAGCGACATCGAGACGCGCGGCGTGGCGGCTCTCGCTAGCTCGCTCGTGGCCCGTCCGCGTGATCTCATGAGGAGCGATATCGTCATCATCGATGAGGAGACTACGATTGAAGCGGCTTCGATGACTCTTTTGAGGGTATCTGATTCCGAAAATCCGCCGCCGTGCGCGTTCGTCGTCGCCGACGGCGTGTTCGTCGGCGTCGTCACTCCGAGTAGCATCGCGGATGCCATTGTGCAGCGCGGATTTGATACGCGTGCGCGCGTCGCTGAAGCATTGATCGACGCGAAGGTCATAGAGCCCGACGTCAAGTTACGAGACGTCGACTTCGCCGATGACGGCGCATTCGCCGTCGTTGTCGACTCGTCCAATCAGCCCTTGGGCGTGGTCGAGACTAGCGCGGCGTTGAAGCAAATGAGTCGCGAGCGTCTTCGTTCTGCCTTGTCTGGCGAATTGTAATTACATTATTTCTAGTCAACTCGCGAAATTGTCGCCATTTCGTTCATTACCTGGCCGTTCTCGACCCATGATAACTTCAGACGGAGCGCTATCGGCTTGCCTTCGTGTCCCGCCGCCGCCGAGACGAGCATGTTTTGCGTCACCGGCGCGCTCGATGATATCGTCGACCCACTCGCCGCTTGCATGCTAAGAGTCATGGTTTTAGGAACCGCTGCTTGTAGAGAAAAGTTTTCGATATCAGCTGGACCCGCGTTAACGTAGCGAGCGCTCACGAGCGTCTTGCTTTGGTCGAGCTGATTCGGCTTTGACGCCGACAAGAAGATTGACAAAGAACCTTTCGCGTACGCCGGTTGCGGTGCTGTCGGAGGCGTGGGGGCCGTAGGCGCACCCAGCGCATCGATCAAGGATCCGGTAGAGGACGAAGAAACCACCGGGACATCGTCTGACATTAGATCCATCAAGCCCGCGACGGCAGCCGGATGTGCCGCGTCCATGTTAGCAAACGGATCCGTCGTGGGCACTGGCGAAGACGACGACATCAGATCGCCGAGAACATCAACACGTGCCGAAGTAATAGTATGTGACACCGATGCCGAGCTCATATCGGTGCTACCGAAAAGATCAGCCAACGCGTCCGGCGCCGACGCCTTCGGTGGCGCGCTCGCCGGTATCGCTACGTCGGCTAGCATGTCACCGAGTAAATCCATCGCCTGACTTTGTTTCGCAGGCGTCACCGGCGCCGACGTCGGCGCATCTGCCGAACTAGGGCTGAGTAAATCGTTCAACAAGTCGGCGCCGCTAGTTTGCGCCTGCGACGAGTCACCTTCATCGAAATTCAACAAGTCGCCAAAGCTTCTCGCCGGTCGAGCCGCGTCCGCAGCCTTTTTCTGAGCTAGAGTTTCCATGGTATCCGCAGCGACGAATTTCGGTGCCTCGGGAGGTGGCATGTGCTCGAAGAGCATATCCCGGAGATCTGGCATCTTTTCAAACATCGATTTGTACTCGTGCGCGCGCTTTTGCGTTTCGAGCTCGAGTGTTGTCTCATACTTGGCCAAGACGGGTATGATGACGGCTTGTTCGCTCGGTTCGCGCACCGCAATCTTGGCAAGCGCCGTCATGACTAACGGTCTCAACATCAGGTACTTTTCCTCGCTCAGAATCGCGATCATAAGCTTCGTGACATCGTTATGCTTCACCTTGGTCAATACTTCGTCCTCGACGGACGGCGCGTGCACCATCGCGTCTGAGTATTCCCCGCACACCCACACCGCGACTGCGCACAAACGCACGGGAGCATAATCGTCGCACGCCGCGCGATACAATGAACGCGCAGCGTAGCCGTGAAGCTGAGGCGTCCGCGCGACGAGCCCCATGAAATCGTTGCACTCGAGCTCGTCAATGTACTGCCCAGCGCGAATGAGGAGGGCGATGAACGTGTCAATGTACCACTGCTTACTCGGCGAAAACTTCAATGCCAAGGAGGATATTTTCTTTGCCAACTCACACTTGAACTCCTCATCGCACACCTCCAAGTACTCGAGCAACTCATGTGACAGCGTGGTGACGTTCTTGGCGTTCACCAAGCCGTACACTAATTGCAGCGCGCTTCGCCGAATGGTGATGTCCGCGTCTTTCACGCAATTCACGATGATAGCGCGGTGACGTTGGATGGCTTGCATGTCCACCTCGACAACTTTCGCGAGCGTATTCAGCGCGACGTAACGTATGTTGTTATCCTTGTTCTGTAAAAACCTGCCCAGAATGTTCACCGCCAGCACGCGCAAACCACCCACGGCCTCGATGGCGATGATGGTCTCGACAGCCTCGTACAGAATAGCGTTCCCGGCATTCTTCGCGCCATCCGTGTTCGACGCGATCTGCGCCAATATGTCGCTCATCGCGTCGCTCGCGTCCGCGTCGCCTCGACCGAGCACGCGAAGCAATCGTAAAATCGCCACTTGCAAAAACGGATCCGCGTGACCGGCGATGTCGTGCTCAACACTCTTCCCCGCGTAAATCAACGACTTCAAAACCTTGCACAACTGCGGCACCTGCGCTCGCATTCTCTGCCGCACGTCGTCATCGTCTTCACACATCTCCGTCGCCAGCGTACACGCCGCCAGCAGCACCCCGTGATGCCTATCGCTCAACAACTTTTCCGCCGCCGGCACGAACCCCTCCGTCAACTCTGGCACTTTTTTAATCACCCTCGTCGCCGTCAGCGCCGCCTTCTTCCTCACGTACGAATTCCCGTGTCCCATCAACTGCTCAACCTCCCCCGCCACGTCCCTCGCCATCTCCGCGCTGCATATGCTCCCCAACATGCACAACCCGAGTCCCACCACGTAGTGATTCTTATGACTCAAGTCGTTCTTCACGCTATTCGTCACCAGCATCGTCACCTCCTGGTCCTCGTCCAGCAGCAGCATCAGCCCCAGGTACCCGATCCGTTTCTCCGGGAACCCGTTCCTCGCCGTCAATCGCACGCACTCCATCTGCCCGAAGTGCGTCGCGTGTCCGAGCATGTGCATGAACATCAGCTTCGCGACGTTTCTCGGGACGAATCGCGCCTCGTCGGGGTTCCTGAACGACTCCCGAATCGCGCTCGACTCGCGCGCGATCACCGCGCGCTCCTCCGCCGCGGTCTTGCACTCGCGCACCTTGCGGATGAGGTCCCGCAGGCGCAGCGTCGACATGATTCGCGCGCCGAGCGGACCCGGGCGTCACACTCTGCCGCGCCGCGTCGCGATTCGCGCGAGCGATGCGCGCGCACGGCGTCGTGCTCGCGCTCGAGCGCGACGCGCCGTTCGGAGACGCGCTCCTGCGCGACGGCGACGCGTCGAGATACGACCTGGAGTGCGGCATGGCGCCGCTCGCGCACCACGCGCTGCGCGCGATCGCGTCGATGCGGCGACATCGCTGCGAGAAAATCACCGTCGTGTGCGCGGGAGACGCGCACGCGAGCGTCGCGCGCGAGCGAATCGAGCGATGGCGGGGAGAACCGTCGAGCGCGCTGCGAGAGGCGCCGACGATCGACGTGGTGGCGGCGGACGAGGGGACGGACACGGCGCGCGCGCTGGCGGCGTGCGAACGGTTCGCGGACGAGACGACGACGACGCTGCTGGTCGTGCAGGGAGACGTCGTGACGGATGTCGCGCTGGATGATGTGCTGAGCACACATTTGGTGAACGCGGCGACGGCGACGTGCGCGCTGGCGAAGAAACGGGCGTGGGCGGAGGTTGAGACGAAGGCGGGGCGAGCGCCGAAGGGGATGCGATACGTCGGGTTGAACGCGGATGAGACGCGCGTGGTTTTTCTCGCGGGAGGCGAACACGACGAGGCGAAGAAACGGTTGAAGTTGCAGCGGTCGGCGCTGAACGCGACGGCGGAGATGGTGATCAGGACGGATGTGATCGACGTGGGGATTTACGCTTTGGAGGCGCGAGAGACGTTCGCGGCGCTGCGAGAGAAGACGCATTTGAAGAGCTTACGGTTCGACTTGGTGCCGCACTTCGCCGCCGAGCAGTTTCGCGGCACCACCGCGGGCGGGGTGGCGGCGTACATGGTGAAGCCGGACAAGTATTGCGTCGCCGTGGATACGGCGAAGCCGGCGCTTCTCGAGGCGTCGCGAGAAATCGCCGCCGAGTTCCATCACTTGCTCGAACGACCTCTGAGCAAGTACGACAACGTCGTCGACCCATCAACGGTGATCGGGGCCAAGAGTACGATCGGACCGGGATGTGCAGTGGCTGGTCAGTGCACGTTCAAGGACAAATGTTCGGTGAAGAAATCCGTCGTCGCCGCGGATTGCGTGTTTGGGTCGGGCGTTAAAATTTCCAACTCTCTCATTCTTAGAGGCGCCGTCGTGCACGATGGCGCACAGATTCAAGGCTGTATCGTCGGTCCCGGCGCCGTCATCGGCGCGCGTGTCACGGCAAAGGATAGCATCATCGGCGCCGCGTACGAAGTCGAAGAAGACGCCGACTTGGACGCCGAGACCGTGGTGGTCCAGAACAAGTAGCTAGCGTGCAATTAATACGGTACAACACGATTATTTCAAGACGCGACGCAATTCGTCGGTTTTAAACCCTCGACTCCGCCGACGCGCGCCGTGTGACTAGGCTAAAGACTACGCTACGCTAAAACTCTCAAGCCGCGAGCGCCGACAACGTCGGCGACACCGCGACGATTTCGTACGCGCACGCCCGCTCCTGCGACTCGTCCATGTACCCCGTCAAACTCAACGCGCTCCACAACTTCCTACGATTCTCGTGCGCCACCTTCACCACGAACGTCCCCGCGAACGCCTCCCCCGCGCCCGCGCGCTCGCCGCCGACGAATTCCACCTCGAACCCGCCGTCGATCGCCCCGTGCGCCCGTCGCACCGCCGCGCGCACCATCGACTCCAAGCCCGCGCGCGACCACTTCCACGTCGCGTCTCGCGTGATCCTGCGCGTCGTTCGCGCGCGCGTCGTCGTCGTCAGTCTTCCAGTCGTCGTCCTCCCGCGCGCCTCGCGAGCGCCGACGCGTCCGTTCGCCGTCGCGCGCGCGCCTCGCCTCGCCTCGCCGACGCACAGTCGTATCCTCACGTACGCCCACCGCGCGCGCGGGAGCTCGAACGTGCGCTGCGCGACGTCGCTATCCATCGCGCGCGCTCGTGTGACGCCGCACTCCATGCCGACGCCCGCGCTCGCGCGCCTCGCGCTCGCGCGCCCGCGCGCGGACGTCCGCGCGGAGCGCGCGCGCGCGCGCGCCAACGTCAACGCCGACCTCGCGGACGTCGAGCGCGACGCGCGGAACGCCGGGCGCGCGCTCGTGCGCGTCTCGCGCGCGTTCGCCGTCGACCTCGGCGACGCCGCGCGCGACGGCGCGCGCACCGCGCGCGAGTACGTCGCGCTGCCGGCGACGGAGTACAATCTCATCGACCCGGAGAACGTGTCGCGCGCGAGCGACGACGCGAACGGGTTCGTCGTGAGCGCGGGGAGGCAAAAGCTGCTGTTTCTGGACGTCGAGCCGCGCGGGACGGTGCGCGTCGACGCGAGCGAGGAGGGATGCGTGCAGTCGCTCGTGGACGCGGTGATCGTGAATCGTAACCCGGACGACGCGAAGGCGACGAAAATAATCGACGCGATCAACGCGAGCCTGAAGGACCTGCGGTTGAGGAACGAGGTGACGGCGACGCGCTGCGAGGACACCGGGCGGGCGAGCATACGATGCCAAATCGACGTGTGGGGGGACTTTCGAGAGGGCGTGTTCGCGCGCGCGGGAACGCGGTTGAACACGATCTTAGGATGGAGCTTGGGGGCGGTGATGCCGTGGTTTTTGACGCAGCTCGCGGCGGATTACGCGAGATGGGCGCGCGACGAGCCGCGGACGACGGCGGAGAACGCGTCCCTGGCGAGCGTGGCGGGGAAAATCATCGCGGGGAGTCGAGGGAAGCTTCCCGAGGGCGTGCGCGAGTGCGAGTGCGTTGAAATAGTGCGATAAATATTGATTGATTTACATATTACCTACAGCTCGTCGCGCGCGGTTGGACACGACCCGCTCGCCGCGTCGCACGTCTCCTCCTCCGCGAACGCCGCCGCGGTGTCGAACTCCAATCCATTCAGCACAAACCACGTGTTCGCGTCGTATTCGTCCCCGACCACTATTTTCCCATCCATCGTCACCGTCAACGAGCGCTCCGCGCCCTTCATCGTCACCTTCCACGGTTCGTCTCGCGTCGGTCGCGCCTCCGCCGGCAGCGGCGTCGCCAGCGCGTCGCTCCCCGCCTCCGTCGTCGCCGTGTTCGAGAACCATCCCCTGAACCGCGCCCGTCCGCCCGCGTCGACGTAATAACTCGGTCGATCGTACGATTTCACCGTCTCGAACGCGTCCTCGTCCAGCGCGAGCTCGCGCCAGCGCGACGCCGCGGCCGATGGCGCCGATGGCTCGACCGACGCCTCCGCCGCGGCGCGTCCGCGCGTCGCCGCGCCGAGCGCGAGCGTCACCGCGATCGCGACGCGCGTCGACCACCCCGCGCGCGCGCGCGCGCGTCGCGACATCGATCTCCGAGCGCGCGCGTGTGCCGACGCGGCGACGCGCGATGATGATATGATGGCGTTCGCGCGCGTATTATATGAACGACCCCCGTTTCGCTTGAGTCGCGAACCGTCGCAGCGAATCCGACGGATGGTCGATCCCGCGACGACGCGCGCGACACAACACGACGACGCCATGAACGCGATCACGCAAACCATCGCCAGCTCGGCCGTCCGCGTCAACGCGACGTCCGCGAACGCCAAGCGCGTCAACCGGTGCGTCGGCGACGCGAACGCGACGACGAACGCGCGATGACGCGCGCGACGCGACGACGCGAGCGATCGCGCGATCGCGCGCGCGCGCGCGGAGATGGACGCGCGCGCGCGAGTTCTGGGCGTGGAAACGCGCGCGCGCGTGGATGAATTTGCGTCGCGTCGAACGACGCGCGCGAAGGCGAGGGAGACGGGATCGGAGACGGCGCGGGCGTCGAACGTCGATGTGGGCGCGGTGAAGCCCTATCCACTGGATAAACCGACGCGCGCGGCGGTTCGCGCGGCGAACGGGGCGTTCGTGGACGAAGGTTCGGGCGAGGATGGGTGATTCATCGCGGGCGAGGGATAGCGCGCGAGCGAGCGCGGACGTGGGATGAGGACTGACGTGATGACGCGGGTGATTTTCGAAACGCAGCGCGACGCGACTCTCCGCGACGCGCGCCGTCGCCGGCGTCCCGGTGAAGAGGTGCGCGGAGGCGATTTTCGCGAACGCGCGCGGTGTCGTCGTCTTTCGTGTGCGAAGTGGGATAACGCCTGAACGCAGACTGACGTTTGATTGTTTTTTCGTACGACGCAGCGCCCGTGTCGCGCCGCGCAAGTCCGTCCGCGGCGGCGCCGCCGTGACCAAGGCTTCCATGGTTGAGGTTGCGCAAATCGCCAACCAGGGTGCGGAGATTGCGTCTATCGCCACGACGTGCTTCATCATCACCCTCATCGGTCTCGCCTTCGGTTTCGTGCTCCTTCGCGTCGAGGACTCCGTCGTGAACGGCGAATAAACGCTCGTCGATCGGTTTTGACCACGGCGGCGTTCGGAGGGCGATTTGTTTGATTTTTGCTCAGCGAGTAGCGACGTCGCGCGCCACGCGTGCGGCGACACATAGAAGCGATAAATATTACATCACACGATGTGCGTAACCACCGCGTTTTCCACGCACCAGCGCCCGCGTCCGTCGCCGAGCCGTTCGCCGACTCTCGCGCGTCTCGTCTCGCGCGAGGCGCGAGGCACACGCCGCGTCCGCACTTCAGAGCGTGAGATGGAGTCCGTGTGGTGCCACGACTGCGCTCGGCGCGTGCACGTCGCCGCCGCGGCGCTGGATCAGGGCTCGCGAGACGCCAAGTGCCCGTCCTGCGACGGCATCTTTCTCGAGCGCGCCGAGTCGTCGTCCGCTGCCGCGCCCGCGCGCGGTCAAAGGACGGGCATCTCCGTCGTCTTCGGTCCCGCGTTCGTCGCGCACGGCGACGGCGCGTTCGGCGACTTTGACTTCACGCAGTTGGACACGCGAAACTTCGACGCGCCGTGCGACGCGCGCGCGGTGGAGGCGCTTCCGGAGCGCGCGTGGGACGGCGGCGACGAGAAGACGTGCTCGGTGTGCCTCAGCGAGTTCGCGCGCGGCGATCGCGTGAAAACGATACCGAAGTGCTCGCATGAGTTTCATTTGAATTGTTTGACGGAGTGGTTGAAACTGGTGCGTGCGCGACGACGCGCGAGGATGAACGGACGGCGCGGACTGACGACGAATATAGCGCGATACGTGTCCGGTGTGCAGATGCAAGGTGTGCGACGATGGCGTGGCGACGACGACGACGGCGTGAGCGCGCGCGGGAGTACAAACATAGCGATATAGATAGTCACCGCTTCGTGACTTTGCGAGCGAAATGCAATGCGATTTAGACGAGCGCCGCGCGATATGATTTCGACGACTCCGTTCGATTACAACCGCTTCTCAAACGACGGTATCGCCGCCTGAGAAGCCAATATATCCACTAAGTAGAACTCGCTAAGATTGATCATTCACGCCCTGCGCTTACTTGCCTTCCTTGGCGGCTTGGAGCTTGAGCACTTTCTGTTTCGAGGAAAATCGCGTTCGTCGCGTGGGTTAGTCGCCGCGCTCGTCGTCGTCGCTTCACATCGCCTTTACACGCGCACAAACCGCTCGCAATGCGACGCACCTTGACAATCTTTTGCTCCTCGACGAGGAACGCGCGCACGATGCGCTCACGAACCGCGCCGGCGGACAAGACGCCGCCGTACGCGCGCGTCACGCTCTTCTTGTTCTTGGACATGTGCTTGCGGCTATACTTTTGCGTCGCCACGCGCGGAACCTATCGATCGCGGACCATCAACGCGCGTCAACGTCAGTCAAAATGCTCTTCACCGCACGCGTCCTCCCTCGCGCGCGTTTGCGTCGCGCGCGCGTCGCGTCGACGACATCGATCGCGACGAAAGCCCTAGCGCGTCGACACCGATCGACATCGCCGCGCCCTCGCGCGCCTCTTCGCGCGCTCCCGCGCCCGCGCCCGCGAATCGACGACGAGTAATTATCCACACGCACCCCGTGAATGCGACCGGCATCACCAGCCGGCGTTTGCGCGCCCTTGGTCGTCTTCTTGACGTAGGCGATGCCCAAAGACCCGCCGGGCAATCGCTTCTTGACGATCTTGTTCGAGCGCGTGTTGTACGCGTGGCGTCGCTTGTACGTGATACGGGGCGCCATGTTTGTTTTCGTGCGTTTGGTGTCGCGCGGGAGCGAGCGAGGCGCAAAGAGACGGATTGTGCGCGCGATTGCTTCGTTTTGGTCGATCGCGGGCACAGGGTTGTGGGAACACATGTGCGCGCCGCGGCGCTTGATAAGTTAATACACGAGCTAGCGCGCGCGCGAGGACTAAACAACGCGCGCTTACGCGCGGGAAAATCACACAATCAAATCACGGAAACCCTAAATCGCTCTCTTCATGGTCGTCGTCGTGGACGTAACGCGATGGATGCGACGGGCGGCGCCAGAGCTTGATTTCGTTGAGCGTCGCGGTGAGCGCGGCTTCGGCGGTGAAACGCACGGCGGTGACGGGCGAGGTGTGGAGCTTGTGGGTCATGATAGGGACGAGACGTTCAACCTCGTCGCGATGGGCGGACTGAACGATGTTAGCGTCGGGGCCGACGAAAGAGGGCGCGCGACGAGACGCGCGCGCGGCGCCGACGGAGAGTCGCGAGGCTTGGTCCGCGAGCGTGGCGGTGTTCGAGTCGCGCGCCGCGGTTTCGCCGAAGTCGTCGTCTTCGGGGAAATGCCAGTCCCAGAAGGCCACTCGACAGTCCTCGCCCACGGAGGCGATTCGAAGGAAGCGATGACCTTCGCCGGCGGCGCGCTCGTCCACGGCGACGTCGGTGATCCAGCTGCGATGGCCGCCGCACCCCCACGCGACGACTTCTCGCTCGTACAACCCCCATATTTCGAGCATATCGCTCTCACCACCAGCTATGACGTACCGACCGCACGGGCTCCAAGTCACGGCGTTGAAACCGGCGTAGTAGGACTTGAAGCCGGCGACGATGTTCGGCCTGTCGAGCTCGACGTCCAACACGCGACACATCCCCGCCCCATTCACGACGACTAAATAACGACAATCGGGAGAAAATGCCGCGGCATTCAGCGTATGTCGTCCGAAATGCCATCGCGCGCTCGGATTCGACCCGGGAACTTGCGACGCGGCGACGCTCAGCGCCGACGCGTCCGCCAACGCCTCAAACTTTGCCGCGACGACATCCTTCGACGAATCGTACGTGTACATGCTCCCATCGGCGTGCAACGACACGAAATCGAACCCCGTCGCGAGGTTCTCCTTATCGTCCCCTCTCGTTCGCCACCGCACGCACGTCGTCCTCGACGCGTTCACCCCGTCGCCGTCCGCGTTCCATCGCGTCGTCGTCGCCGTCGCCCGCTTCGCCTTCTCCCCCAACCATCTCCCCAAATCCACCCCACACACCTCCCCGTTCGCCAATCCGACGAGCAAATCGCATCGTTCGCCCTCCTCTTTCGCCCTCCACGCCAGCGACGTCACGCACGCGCCTCCGAACGTCACGCTCGCCGCCGTCTTCGCGTCGTTCGCCTCGTCCAACGCCGTCGCGCGCACCCCCTCTCCCGCGTTCACCAGCGCGTACCGCCGCCCCTCCACCGTCGCCACCTCCACGCGCTGTCGATTTCTCGCGTCGTACGCCTCGCGCGCGCCCGCGCCTCGCGCGCGCGCCCCCGCGCGTCGCAGCGACACCGCGCGCTCCAAGTTGTACCGCCCCTCGGGCGTCTTGAAGCAATCGCGCGCGTCGCCGCGCTCGCGCGCGCGGTCGAGCGACGTCGACGCGCGCGTCGCGTCGTCGAGCGACGCGCGCGCGCGCGACGGCGCGTCGAGCGACGCGCGCGGCATCGCGCGGCGGAGTGTCGCCGTCGCGTCTCGCCCCGCAGACGGCGACGCGATGGCGACCGCGGACGCGCGCCGCGGCGCGTCGAGCGACGCCGACGCCGACGCCGACGCCGACGCCGACGCGTCGTCGCCGACGCCGACGGCGCGCCGCCGCGACGGCGCGTCGACGACGCGACGCGCGCGGCGCGACGCGATGGCGACGGACGCATCGAACGCGGACGACGCGCGCGGCGCGCGACGACCGAGCGACGACGCGCTGGCGCGCGCGTACGAACTCCTGGACGCGCGCGGACGCGGATATTTCACCGCGCGCGACGTGCGGCGCGTGGCGGACGCGCACGGGTTCGCGGACTGGTCGGACGCGCGCGTGCGCGCGATGGTGTCGGCGTTCAAGCCCGAGGTCGAGCGGCGCGTCACGCGCGACGGCGCGGACGAGACTTCGTTTAGAATGAGTAGAGTAGAGTTTGAGCGCGCGGTCGCGCGCGCGGGGGCGCGCGCGCCGCGCGCGTGATTGAAATGTACGACGGAGGCGCGCGCGCGCTCGAACGACTTCGGCGACGACGACGCGCGACACTCGACGACGCCGCCGATGATGGCGCCGCGCGAGCGCGCGAGGACGATGTCTCGCGCGAGCGCGCGATCCCGCGCCGCGGTCGTCGCGGTGGTTTTCGCGGCGTGCGCGCTGTGCGGCGTCGCCGACGCCGCGCGCTTATCCGCCGCGGATCGCGCGGGCGACGACCTCACCGCGCTCGGCGCGGACGCCGTGCCCGAGGGCGACGGCGGATTCAACGACGGGTTCGTGTCTTCGCTCGGCATGGTGCTCGTGAGCGAACTCGGGGACGAGACGTTCATCATCGCCGCCATCATGGCGATGCGAAACTCGCGAGGCGTCGTCCTCGCGGGCGGGCTGTGCGCGCTCACCATCATGACCGTGCTGTCCGTCATGCTCGGGTTGGTGGTGCCGCAGTTGATTAGTAAAGAGACGGTGAGTAAGGCGGCGTTCGTTTTGTACACGTTCTTTGGATGTCGGTTGATGTACTTGGCGTACAAATCGGACGGCGCGGCGTCGATGACGGGGGAAATCGAAGAGGTTGAAGAAAAGTTGGAAAAGGGAACGTCCGTCAGCACGCGCACGCGCGTGGCGCGTGTTTTGGCCAAGATTTCGTCCCCAGTGTTCATCGAAGCCTTTGTGCTGATCTTTTTGGCCGAGTGGGGTGACAGAAGTCAGATCACGACCATCGCGTTGGCGACGCATAAAAACCCGTACGGCGTCGCCATCGGCGGTATCCTGGGCCACACGTTCTGCACCTCCTTGGCGGTTGCTGGAGGCAGAATCGTCGCCATGAAGATTTCCCCTCGAACGGTGTCGTTCGTCGGTGGTATTCTCTTCTTCGGTTTCGCGTTGCACGCGCTTTATTTCGGCGCGCCCGGAACTGAGCACATGTGAGCGAAGCGCTCCGGCTTGACAATAGCGATCACCGTAGTTTTTTAGAAGCGCGCCACACGGTGCGATGATTGAAAGCAATTCATATGGTTAATAAATCAAGCGATAACTACCAGTACTAGACATCGATGGCGACTCTAAGAGCGATCTCTCTCGTCTTTGTTCTTTTGCATTTCGTCGATGAAGCGGTCGATGGCTGTCACCATCTCTAAGTTCACCTCATACTCCGCCTTGAGCTCCTCCGTCGCGTCCGGCGACTCGTACATGTCTTGCAAGAACGAAACCATGTATTCGTACTCCTCCTTCGTGAATAACAGCGCGGCTTCCGCGACAGCGGACGTCGCCAACAAGCTCTGCCGCTTCAACTGCGGCGGCAAATCGTGAAACTTCTTGTAGCAGTTCCCGATTCGTTCCCAGTCCCCGTCGATCATGCTCTCGCACAAGATGCGCAAGTGCACATCAATGATCGTGCTGCACGTCGTGAGATCGCCTTCGTACACTTGCGTGTACACTTCCACCACGCTCAGTTCGTTCACCGCGTCGTACGTCGTCGTCGCCCCCAGCAGCGCCGCCGCCTGGAACCTCGCGTTCACGCTCGAGTCCCCGGCGTTCGTCGCGCACGCGGCGATGAGCTTCGACTCGAGCTGCGCCCACCCGAGGACGTCGTCGTGCTCGATGATCTTCGCGGGCGCGTCCGGGAACTGCCGAAGCGCCGCGTTCGCGGGCGCCTCCGCCGTCGCGGCGAACGGTTTGGCGACGCGCGCGCGGTGCGCGCGCGATGCGCGCGCGATTCGCGCGGTCGGAGTGAAAACGGACGCACGCGCGGTGCTCATCGTTCGTCTCGAGGCGCGCGAGGGCGCGGACGGGCGCGAGCACGGCGCGTTGTGCGGATAAGATGCGAGTGGCTCTGACGTCATTTCCAGTGTGCCAGACGCCGTGAGAGCGGACGCGCCGATCGTGTCGCGAAACGATGGATTGCGGGACGAAAGCGAAGCGAAACGGGTGATGTGAAACTTGCGAGCGTTGCAAATATGTTGGTCTAGCGTACAACCCGTCGCGCGCGACGGGGAAAGAATCGCTCGCCTCGGCGAGGCGAATCGTCATCCATACTTCGGCTTCCAAACCTTTTCGAACCAATCTCTGGTTTTCGCCCACGCCTCGTCGGGGGTGTAGATCGGCTCGTACCCGAGATCGTTTTTCGCGGCCTCGATGTTGAACCATCTGTTGATGAGCAACATGCGCACGGAGAACGGAGTAAGTTTGAACTTTTTGCCGCACAGGTAGCCGACGGCGTCGCACGCGTACGCGAGCGGCATCATGAAAGTCCAACCGGGAAGCTTGAACTTGTTCTTCAACGACGGATAGCCGAGTTCGACGAATGCGCGATCCAAGAAGTCCCACAGCTTGACCGGCTCACCGTCGGTGCAAATGTAAAACTTCTTCAACGCCGGCGAATTTGGATACAACGCTCGCTCGCCCAAAATCAACCCGTGGCAATAATTATCCACGTAACACACGCTGATCAAGTTTTCCCCGTTCCCGAAAATCCTCAACCTCTTGGCGTTGATCAGGAAGTTGTGCATGAACAGCATATCCCTCGGTCCGTACACCTGATGCGGCGCCACGGCGACGCTAAAAAACGTCTTCCCGTCGCACGCGTCCATCATCGCCTGCTCACCCTTCGCCTTACTCTCCGCGTACTCCTGCAAGAACACCTTCGGGAAATCCAATTCGCTCTCTCGCTTTCCATTGATATCGTTCCCATCGAACCGCGTCGAGGGCGACGACGACATCACGCACTTCGTAATCCCGTGCTTTTTGCACGCCGCGATCACGTTCAGCGTCCCCACGCGATTCACCGCGTCGTACAGCTCGCGCTTATGATACGGCCCGACCAGCGCCGCGATGTGCCACACGCACTCCGCGCCCTCGAACGCTCGATCGACGTCATCGGGCTTCGTGAGATCGCCCTGAAACCACACGATGCGGTCGTCGTCCTCGGCGTCGCTCGGCCTCGGCGCGACGTCGAACGCCACCACGCGCTCGGCGCCGCGCTCGACGAGCATCTCGACCAGGCGACGGCCGACGAAGCCCATGCCGCCGGTGACGACGCATCGCTTGGGGACGGGCGGGAAGGCGGCGGGGACGGATTTCTTCGACCTCGCCATCGCGCGAGGCGAACAGTGCGGCGAAGAGCGAGCGCGCGCGAGCGACGTCGACGAGCGCGCGTTCGGCTAAGAAGAGTTCGTGATGATGATCAACGCTACCTAGGATTGTGATCTCTCCGGATGAGTGGCTAATTCTATCGCGCGCGCGGCCGGCGCTCGTCTCTGCGCTCACGGCGCGCTCGGCGCCGTCGCGGAGTCGATGGCCGACTTCGCCGCTTTCAAACGCTCCTTCAACTCCAACGCGAACACGCTCTTTAAATCTTGATCGCGCGTGCGCAAGATGTACTCGTCCAACCCACCGGCTTTGTCCATGCAGCGGAGCGCGTGCGCGGTGACGCGCATCGGGATCATCTCCTCCAGGAGTTCGCTGTACACTCGCTTCTTTTGCGCGTTCGGAAGCCATCGACGGCGAGTTCTGCGCGCGCGAAAATGCGACACGAATCGTTAGTCGATGACCGGCGGCGCGGCGGCGCGCCGAGACCGCGCGTCGGGGCGGTGAGATCGCTCGAACGCGACGCGAACACGCACTTGTTGCCCCCGTCCTCGCTCACGTTGTTGCCGAATTTGATGTGTTTACCCGCGAACAGACCGCGGCGCGCCTTGCCTTGCACCACGCGCGCGAGGGCGCGTCGCACGGCGGGCGCGAGCTCGGTGGACATCGAGGCGCGGCGCGGACGTGTGCGGTGAGGTATCGTTTTCGTGGGTGATATCGTACAGCGCGAGCTAGGTATGAGTGAATGAATGTTTCGTTTGTGCGCGCGACGCGCCGTGCGGTTTCGGTGGCGACCTCGGCGAGTGTTTCACGTTCGAGCGCGACGACTTGCGTCTCCTTAGCCGTCGTAGCTATCGCACGGCGAGTCGGGGACGCGACCGTGTCTGAACTTGCACGCGTCGCCGTTCCAGCAGTTGCCACGATCGAAGTGTTTGCAATACACCGGCCCTCGGCGCGGCGGATCGGGTTTCCTAGCGAAGAGCTCAATGCGCTTCCGCTTTAAAGTCTGCTGCTGATGCGACACACCGGCGTTTTTGTACTGGAACCCGAGCGCGCGTGCGCACCCTTCTGGTGGTGGCGGTGGAACTTCCGTGGCTTGTGTAATTTGCGCTTTCATGATTCGGACATCTCCTTGATTCTCACCCTTAGCCATGGACGTCGGAGGCGGAGGAACGTCGACCATCTGCGCATACGCACGCTCTACGGGGGCCAACGAAGCGAGAGGATGAGGTGCTTGCTGCGGCGTATTCTTCGCATATTTCTTCGCCTGCACCGCTGCTTTGTGCATCTTCGAAGTCTGATGCTGCGCCCAGACGTTCGCCAAGGACGTAGGCGTAGGCGCATGGACGGTGTGATCGCAAATCTTGCACCGCTTTGAATGTTTGAAATCCTTGGTAGTTTCAGCTTTCAGCTGAGTTTTCGTCTTCTTCACTTGCACTTTTTCTCCGAGTCTTTCGAAAACAGAAGACGCCGGTGGAACTGGAAGTGACGGTATTGGCGACGACGACAACGATTGCAAGAGCGCGTGACTCTGCGGTGCGTTGTCTTCTTCCCACTTAATGTGTTGCTCCGCACCCTCGAGTGCAGCGTTCGCTTCTTGCCTCGTGATGCTGGCGTGAAACGGAATTCCGGCCCGATTTAATCGCGCTATTTGCTCTGTAGTGGCGCGCTGGACAAAAAGAACATCGTTCGCGCTTGGAGCGAGCGCGTGACCGTGGATCTTCATGAACTGGATGCTCGTCGGCAGCGCGACTTCGACTGGATTTGAGAGCACTTCGCGAATCTTTGTCACCTTATCTGACGACATCGAACCGTAGGCCGCGATGACGAGCGCTGGAAATAACTTGACTCGCTTCACCAAAGTATCCAAAGCGCAGTCCTTGGACGTTCGATTTTTGAAGAAGTCGCGCGCCTCCTTTTGTAGTGACGACGGAATCGCCTTGGCTATGAAAGAATCGACCGAATGTTGCTCAAAGAGCGCCTGCGAAAACGCGCGCAACACGCGCCACAAATATTGCGCGTCTGTCGTCTTTTCGTCATGCGACATTTCCGTGAGCTGGTCGCTCGCAAAAGCGTCCAGTGCGTGCATCGGACCGCCCAAGTACTGCGAGTGCATCGTCACCTTGGTGTCCGCTTCGGTGACGTTGAGCAAAGCCTGCGCCACGTCCTTGCAGCGCGTCGCCTTGTCATCCCACGCACTACCCGCTTTGCTCGACGACGCGCCTCGGGTGCGATCCAACGTGAGCTTCAAAGCGTTCAAAGATGTGATCGCATTGCGACCGTCGCTCTTATTCATCGCCTCGGGCACGCTCTCGACGAGCGCGTTCGCCGCGTCTTCGATCGCGCGCACCGTCGACTCCGGCAAGTTCTTCGACATGTCATCGCGAACACCAACGCGCTGCGTCAGATGTCGCGTATATCGCGTCAGTTTTTCGTACGGCGACTCCGCCGGAATGCGCATCTCCGACGGCAATCGATCGTGCGCGTCTCGCACGAGCTCCATCGCGTTCGCGACCTCCGCGTCTCGCGTCCGCCCAGATCTCTTACACGCCCGAAACGCATTCGCCACCGCGTGCAGCGCGTCTTGAAATCTCTGTTGTCCCTCCCTGTCCGCCACGCGCGTCGTCACGCGCGCGTCGTGCCCGCTCTGCAAACCTCGCGAGAGCGTGTTCGCGAACGCCGCGTCCTCGTCATCCTCCTCCGCCGCCGCCGCCGCCGCCGCGCGTCGCTTCTTCGCCGTCGGCGTCGCGCGCGCGCCGTCCGCGCGCGCGTCGTCCTCGTCGTCCGAGCTCTCCGCCGCGGGCATGCCCGCGCGCCTCGCGTTGACCGACGCCGCCGCGACGCCGCGCGTCGGCGCCTCGCCCGCGCCTTCACCGCCGCCGTCCGCGACCTCGACGTCGCATCCGCGCGCCGACGCGTCGCGCGATGCCGACGCGCGACGCGACGCCGCGCGTCGTCGACGTCGCGGCCGTCGCGTCGGCTCTCGGTCGCCCCGTCGATGGGTCGCGACTCGACGAGAGTCTCACACGACGCGCCTCGTCCCATCATCCACGCGCGCGATCCCGTCGCGGCGATCGCGCGCGTCGGCGAATCGACGCGCGCGATCTCGACGTCGTCAGCCAATCGAAACGCGCCGTGGGTCTCCGGTGAAGATCGCGCGAAAAAGCGCTCGCCGCGAAAAAGCGCGCGCGCGACGCGCTTTTCGCGCGACGCGTCGCGCGCGCGAGACGGCGACGCGCGACGACGCGCGAAGCGCGCGGGCGCGATCGAAGGGAACGGGCGTCGTCGATCGCGCGCGCGCGAACGGACGGACGGACGCGCGGACGGACGGCGGACGGCGGACATGCTGACGCGGGACGACAGCGCGAAGGCGCGACGCGGCGACGATTTCGGAAAGGGCGCGACGCCGCGGTGCGTGACGGGGTTCGGCGCGAGCGATGGATCGACGACGACGTCGGCGCGATCGACGCCGTCGACGAGCCCGCCGTCGGTGACCATGGGGGCGTCGACGAGCCCGCGACGGGCGCTGCTCGCCGAGGCGCTGCGATCGCGGGCGCGCGATGGCGCGGACGGGGGAACGACGCGCGACGCGCGCGCGCGACGGGCGCCGAGCGAGGACAGCGAGTATTCGTGCGATGAGAATTTCGTTTTAAAGAGTGCGGGCGGTGGTGTGGATGTCGGCGCGCGCGCGCGCGTTGGGAGCGGGCGAGACATCGATGCCGACGTGGCGGTGCGCGAGGCGAGGGACGAGGACGAGGGCTTCGCGTGCGAGTCGCGCGCGGCGTCGACGCCGATCGACATCCCGCGCGGGAGCGATGGAATGTTACACTGGAAAACGTGCGTTCAAACGCGCGAGCGAGCGACGCGGGCCGATGCGCGACGCGCGCGAGGCGACGCGCGAGCCCGCCCGTTTCCGGGTGTTTTGACCTAACGACTGACGATCTGGTGTGCTTCGACCGAATCCAGGCGCCGAAGACGACCGCTCGAACAGCCGCACGTGGCTTGACGAAGCGCGAACGAAGCGCGATCAAAGAAACTGATGATGACGACGACGTGTACTTTTTTATGATTCTTCGAATGATGCGCCCGAGACGTCGCGGGCGGTTTTGCACGTAATAAGGCTTCGAGTCCGCTCCTTCGCGTAATACGCGAAGGAACGATGGAACGCGACGCCTCGTGATTATTTTTTGCCGGTTTAGCTGGCCCAAGCCATATGTATATTCTGCGCCTCAATATCACTCCTGGCACTTGTGTCGATGTAAACTAACGTACATGTTCAATTTTCAAATTCTAAGACTCTTGCGCTTCGTTCGCGTCGCACTGTACCGCCATCGCGAGGAGAGGACCAATTTGAACGGTGAATAAATCGCAGAGAGCGTTCGATAGCTCGCTTGGTTTATCCTCACGCCGAATGAGGGCGGTAAGGAGCGGGTAGATATCGGAGAGGTGCGTTTTGAAACTCGCCGCGTCGAGCGAGCGAACGGCGTCGAGCGCGTCGACGCACACCTGCGAGTACACGCGCGAGTACTCGCGCAAGTCGACGTCCGATGTCACGGTCTGTAAGCATTCGTAGTTCTTGAATGCGACCGACGCGGTGCGCGCGAGCTGATTCGATCGCGCTTCAGATCCATTCGCCGTTACTTGCAAACCGGCGAGCGTACGGAGCGCCAGAGACGCGGCGCTCGCTTCGACGCCGAGGACGTGTGGACGGGCTTCGTGAATGATGGCTGACACGCGCGGTATCGTTTCGTGCTCGCTGAAACATATGAGCGAAAGTGATGCCTTTGATGCGGTGGCGTACACACCTTCAAGAACATCGAGTAACACGAAGAGTGTGTCGACGTTGAAAGACGCGCGCGACGACGCCTCGGCAGACAAGTCGTACGCGGCGGACACCAGGAGCGCTTGAGTCTTAACGCGCACGATCGCCGCATTGACGTTCACCTCCCATGCGGCATCATCGTGACCTCGAATGAAAACGTCGAAGTCAGGCGTTGTTTCACCGAAAGCCTTCTTCAGCGCCTCCATGCACTGGTGCCACTCTCGCTCCTTGATTGACGAAGCGCCATTGATGAGCAAGCGCTTGAAAGCCACGACGCCGCACGCGGCGAGCTGCTCGTGCGAACGCGACGCGAGACCGCACAATAGCTCGAGCAAATCTGGCATAACTCCGGCCTCGACGATTGGTTCGTGAAACTGCACCGCCAAATCGACGACGAGTTCAAGACAACGCGTACACGTGCCGTACAACCAATCATCGATGTCCTCCGCCGCTACTTCGTACTCGACATCGCCGCCAATCGTTCTCGTGCTCGGCATGATATCCGCACGGACGTGATCAAATATAGGGAAAAGAATGCGTCCGTACACGCGTGACCAAAACCCAGGAGCGAACGAGCCGCCGTGGAACTTGAGCGTGTCGAACAACACCTCGAGCGCTGAGGTGCGAATTTCTGCGCGAGGGTCAAACGTGAGCTCAGAAAGTCCAGCCAAAAGAGGGAACCAAAAGTATGTGTGCGCATCGGCGTCTGTGAAACACGTCGTGGTGACTGTTGACTTCATCTGTGTCACTTCCACGACACCATCCGTCGCGAGCTGCTTCTCCGTCGCGGCGGTTTCTTCCAAGTCTCCGAGCGCGCCTTCGGCGAGCTTGAGAGCGCAAAAGCGCAGAAACGCGAGGGCGTTCAAGCAAACTTCCGAACCCGCCTCAGAGTTTGTGAACGCGACGAGACAATTGACGCAGTCGGTAAACGCCACTGTATCGGTTTCGATGATGTAGTGAAAATGCTCGCGAATAATTCGCTCGATGGTCTGGAACGCCAGCGCCACGATTTGGCTACTTTCGTCCGCCGCCGCCGTGGTGAACACCATGAACATCGACTTCCAACCAGACTTGATATGCGCCACGCGAGCCTGCACCATCTGCGAAACACACCGAATGATGAGCTCTCTGATTTCGACAGCCGGAGACTGACGCATGACGATGACAAATGGTCGCAAAAATTCGTTTTGGAACGAGTAGTTGGCCAATTCGGTACGACTTAAGAATTTCATGGCGAGCTGTCGAAGAGAGTCGACTACTTGCATGGATATTTGCAAGTTTGGCGAGCATCCCACCTTGACAAAGAAGTCGCTCAACACTTGCCATACTCTGGCCCAGATAAAACGAATACGATCCATGTTGAATGAAGCAACCTCGACAATCTTTCCGAGCGCGTACGCTCTCGGATGATTTGAAGACGTTTCTTCAATAGCAAGTTCACACAAGCTTCGAACGAAACCCACGATAGCATCACCGCTGAGATTGACGCTGGCGTGGAACAAATGATCAAGTTCATCGGGATGAAGTTGTTCGAGCACAGCTCGATCAGGTGGGTTCAAACCATCCAAGCCAAGTAAATCAAACTTTTGTTCGACCTCGACAGTGCTCGACGAATCGTCTCGCACGTTAACGTTGCTTGACTGCGGTGCGAGTGGAGACTTCAGTGCTCGGTCTGATGATATCGAACGCCGGAAGAGCCTAGGCCGGGCTTGTTTTTGTGCGTCGTCATCTCTACTGTATCCGGACTCCGAAAACAACGAACTATCGTTGAAACCGCTCGCGAGCGCATACAGATGCTCGTATCTACTCACACAAGCCAGAATTGTAGTCCACATGTCCCCGAGATCGTTTCCATTTTCGATCGCAACGCGCACTAAAGTCTTCACCGCGATGACATTCTTCGTACGCATTGAGTGTGCATGATGCAAAGAAGTCAACTTTGTAAGGGACGCGATAAATGTGTCTCGAGTCTCTTGCATGCCGAGCGTCGAAGTGACGCTGATGACTCTTCGGAAACACTCCAAACAGTTCGATATCACGGACACACTTTCACTGTCTTCAAATGCAGTACCAAGCAGCGACAGTATGGGATTCCAGATCAATTCAAGCATCGGTTTCGCGCACCCGGCCTCCACGACGGTCAGAAAGCCTTTCGTCGTTGCGGCCCGCGCGCGAACTTGACTTATCAAATCGGCGGTGTCGATTTGTATTGTTTCTTCTTCTCGCTTACCAGACATGAGCGAAAAGAGGACATCCATACCTAATCTAGCGGAAAAGTTGTTCTTATCTTTCTTTTCCGCGGCGCTCAGAGCCACCTCTGCTGGCTCCTTCAATTTGATCTCGTTATTCACGATGCGGTCGTACAAATCCTCGAGCACCTCGCTCGGCAAGTCTTGTCCGTCGTCGATCCCTCTGTTATTCCGAACAAACCCTTCCTTGGTCATTTTATTCTTAACCTGTGGGTTATGCGCGTCCGTATTAAGCATGATGACAGAAAACGCCAAGACGTAAGCGGTGTCGGCACTCTTGTACACTTCCGGATTCAACTTATGGTAGCGCTCGGCAAACTTCTCCATGAGCCTATCGATTTTTTGAGACTCACCTGGGAGGCGAAAGCCTTCTAAAAACTTGCGAATCGCGTCGTCAAGAGTTAGAGATGTGAAATCTAGCGCGTCAACGTATGCGTGCATGACCTGTAGCATCGGATCGTCGCGTTCACCCAAGTAATCGCCGACTACAGTCTTGTCCAGCCCAGGCGTCGTGCGTAAGAACTCGGCTATTTCATTGTGAGACGTCCCAAGGCGCCCAATCGATTGCAGATAAGCCAGACCTTTCTTCGCTTTCTTGTTGAAGAGAGTGATTCCCTCTTGGAACTCTTGCTTATCAGCCTTGAGCTTCGCTATGCTATCACCCAGATCCGCCGAGCTGCTCGTCTTCAAAGGTGTCGAAAATCCAGACTCAGATTCTTCCACGACGTCGTGCTGACTATCGCTCGTGCTCGCGTCGCCACCACTTTGTACCCTCACCCAATCGTCAAGTGATGCGACGAGGGTCGTCAAACATTCAAGCGCTTCGAGCTTGAGCACGGACTCGCGGGCCGCCTCTGGGCCGCTCGCCTGACTGACATCGACACCCTGCGCGATGCGAACCAAGGACAGAACACAGCGCTCGAACACGTTTTGGCTGTCTAAATCGCAGTCATAGTTCACGAAGAGATCAACCATGAGCTGCGAGTCGGCGCAGATGATTTGAAATCCCTTGACGAGCGTCGCGCGTTGATTGTATGCGCTCAACGGCGCGCCCTCCACGAGCTCGAGCGGCTTGAGCAACAACATAGGGAAAAAGAAACCAATTTCAGCCTTGAGGTAGGCCCGGTATCGAGTAAGCAGAGTCAAAAAGATTGAGCACGCTAGCTGATACGCTTCTGGAACATTAGGTGTCGCGTTGCTGACGATTGCGTCGCACAGATATTCACGCATGGCGTCGGCAAAACGTGAGCTCGAAGAAAATGCATCCCCGGCGTTTTCGATGATAATCTTGAGCAACTGCAGCGACAACACTTTGCTTCGAACGAGCGCAACACCATTGACGTCGGAGCCTGGTTTTTTCGAGAGCTTGCACAGCGACCTAAAAACTAAAAAGGCATCTGTTTCGAGCTCAGAAGCTTGTTCTGTGCCCGAGGTGCGAGCGGGCGTCATAGCTCCCGGCGAAAACGCGTCCAACGACTGCGTCACCGCGTTCGGAGTCATAGGGGCGGTATCATTATCGAATTCGCTCTCCGTAATCTCGTGCTCGATTGCGTCCGATTTCACCACCGCGTCTGGGTCTGAAAAGTAATTGAACGATCCCACCGAATTCATATCCGTCGTGACTTTATTTACGAACGACTGTACCGCTGCCGACATGGCCGTAACGCCGTCAACTTCGGCTTCGGAACCAATCGGTCGAAGCAGGTCCGCAACGACAATAGTCGGCGCTGAAGCGTGCGGGTCATCCGCCTCCAAACGATGAAAAACAGTCGTCAACATTTGCGTTAGCGTCGCCTTGGCTGTGTTTTGATTCACCTCTGACTTGCTCGAAAGGTAAATGTTGTAGCACGTCCGCACGACGCGCAAGAGCGCTCTATCGTGCACCTCGAACGTACGACTGCTCACTGCGGTGAGTATGCTCTTCAACACTTGTAACTCGACCGCCTCGTCTCGCACCTCCGCGGCGCCGCAGATCGCGTCCACGATTTCACCCGCGTGATTTCGCGCACCCGACGGCTCCGATTCGTCCCGCTCGCGCGACGCCGCGACCGTATCGCTCGCAACGTCGCCGTCATCCCGCGCGTCGACATCAGCCACGGCCTCCGCTCGTCCAGCCGCGTCGCTCGTCGACTCGAACCGCTCCAGCGTCCCGCCCGCGAGCGTCGCCCGTCCCTCCACCAAACCTCTCGAGATGAGCACCTGCACCGCTCCCAGCGCGGCCGCGATCACGCTCGCCGACCCGCTGTCCATCGCCGCGCGCAGTGGTGGCAGCACGACATCCATCTGCGCCTCTCGCAGCGCGTCCCCGCGTCCGCTCGTCGTCGTCGTCGTCGTCGTCGACGCCTTCGTCCCCAACGATTCAAACGTCCCATCCCGCGTCATCGCTCGCACCGCATCGATCGCATCGATGATAGCCGCGTGTTTCTTCGTCCCGCACGCGCGCTGGACGCGCTCGAGCGCGCCCTCGACGACGTCCACCGCGCCAGATGGCATCTTTCGATTCGCTCGAGAATCGCCGCCTCACGTCACCGTCTCGCGCGTTCGCGACGCGTTCGCGATCGACGCGCGTTCGCGATCTCGCGCGTTCGCGCGCGCGCGCCGGGCGCGGTCGCGGCGTCGCGCGTCGCGGTGTCGCGGTCGCGGAGTCGGCGACGGCGATGTCGTGGCGCGAGTAATCCGCATTCGGCGCCTCTCGACGCGCGATGTCGTACTTCGCGCTCACGGTGGTGAGCGCGAACGACGTCCCGATATACACGCGCGACTTCACCGCGCGCGAAGACGACGGCGCGCGCGCGGAGGTGCGTCTGAGGGCGAATGTTTGTTCGAACGCGCGAAGGATGCGAGACCGCGCTCGGAAGACTGACGACGACGACGACGACGACGACGCGCAGACGAGCGCGCCGCTGGACGCGCCGATGCGCGAACTCGTCGTGCGCGCGGCGCTCGATTTCGTGGACGAACGGTCGTGGGAGACGAACGCGACGTACCTGCGCGTGGTGGATCGATTCAACGACGTCGACGCGCACGCGCACTGCGCGCCGACGCGCGCGCGCATGGTGTTGCTCACGAACGGCGCGAGGACGAGCGGAGGCGAGGAAGCGGTGCGAGGGTTTTTCGGGGAAGTGCACGAGGCGCTGGCGATCGCGACGATGAATCCGATGCTCGGCGAGGACGAGGCGTTGGGGAGCGCGTTCGACGAGCGAGCGCGGTCGGCGGCGGCGCGGCGGTTGGGCGCGCGCGCACCCGAGTGAAGAGCGCGGAGAGCGATGGTGTGTAGATGATGTATTTTATATAGTCATAGTCGTGGTCATAGTCGTCGTAGCGCCGCGTGCGGTGCGCGTTAGGAATCAACCGTCGGTTCCGGTTCGCGACGAAACGACGCGACGCGTCGCGGCGACGCTCGCGACGGCGCTCGACGCCACACCGCGACGCGCGCGAACCGCCGTCGACGCGCGAAGCGATGCACGCGTCCACGTCGACCGCATCGATCGCGTCCGCGCGCGCGCGCGGCGCCACCGCGTCGTTTCGCGCGCGAGTTCTCGCGCCGCGTCACCGCGCGCGCACGACGATGACGCGCGCGGAAGCCGCGGGATCTGTGCGTCGAGAGGTGCTGAAGAAGTCCGATCGCGCGAAGCTCGATCCGAGCTCGGACGCCGCGTTCTACGCCCAGCCGCGCTTCGTGACGCACGTCGACGACGATTTCATCAGCAAAGTGACCGAGTTGTACAGAAGACGAGTCCCGCGAGGAGCCGCGGTGCTCGACCTGTGCTCGAGCTGGGTGTCGCATCTACCGCGCGAGGTGGAATACGAAAAGGTGTGGGGCCACGGGATGAACGCGACGGAGCTCGGGAGGAACGAGAGGTTGGATGGGTTCTTCGTGCGGGACTTTAACGAGACGCCGAAAATCGACGCGAAGGATTGCAGCTTCGACGCGGTGACGATGTGCGTGAGCGTGCAGTACTTGCAACGACCCGAGGAGGTGTTCGCGGAGATCTTTCGGGTGTTAAAACCGGGCGGTGTGTGCATCATCACGTTTTCGAATCGATTGTTTTATAGCAAAGCCGTGCAAGCGTGGAGAGACGCGAGCGGTTACTCGCGAACGCAGCTCGTGAAGCAATACTTTTCATCCGTCGCCGGATTCACGGCGCCGGAAGTGATCACCGATTTAGACGACATCGTCGACGACTCTCTGTTCTCCAAGTTTCGTCGGTTCTTTCAACGCTCGCAGAGCGACCCATTTTACGCCGTCGTGGCGTATCGCAACTTCAAACCCGTCTACGAAGACGACTGCGTTCGCATGACGGACGAGGGCGAGTGCCTCACGGACAAGTCTTTCGATTCTATCGATTAACGGCGTTCGATTCATTTTACCATCACTCACGATTCCACGGCTTTTGTAATTTCATCGCTCTCGCAGGCTTTCGCGTCGTCCCGGTGGTCTCGCGCAATCCAATCTCGATTCCCCGGGCGTCACAACCGCGCGCTCGACATGCGCGTCGCGCGTCGCGCGTCGTCCGCGCTCGTCGCGCTCGTCGCGCTCGTCGCGCTCGTCGCGTGCGCGCCCGCTCGCGCGCTTCGCGACGGCGCGCCCGCGGTCGACCCGCGCGAGTACACCTCGTGCCGCCCGCTCGAAGCGCCCGCGCTCGAACGCTGCGCGTACGTCACGCAGAACCCGCTGTGCGCGCGCGACGAAGCGCTGGTGCCGTATTTACGCCTGCACTACTGCTCGCTCGCGGGCGATGGGTTCGCGAGCGGGATCGCGAGCGGGGCGCTCGCGCTGACGCTCTTCGCGGCGCTCGCGAGCGTGGCGGAACGCTTCTTCGTCCCGGCGCTGCGAAACATCGCGCGAGGACTGGCGCTGCGGGATGACGTCGCGGGAGCGACGCTGTTGAGCTTTGGAAACGGGGCGCCGGATATATTCGCGCAGATCGCGGCGTTGAGTCACGAGGATGTGGCGGAGAGCGCGGCGTTGGCGGTTGGCGCGGTGACGGGCGCGGGCGCGTTCATCGCGAGTTTCGTGTTTCCGTGCGTGGTGTTGATCGCGACGAGAGCGGCGAGCGGGCGGGGGTTGGTTTTGGATAAGTGGAACTTCGGGAGAGACGTGGGGTTTTACGCCGTGGCGTCGGCGATGGCGCTCGGATTTTTTTTGGACGGGCGCGTGGAGGCGTACGAGGCGGCGGCGTTGTTTTCGCTGTACGCGGCGTATTTGTTTGTCTTGCTTTCGGGGCGAAGGCTGAAGCGGTTCGCGCGCGCCGTCGTCGCGCTCGTTCGCTACGGCGGCGATGATAGCGATAGTGATAGTGATTCATCCGTCGCTTGGTCGGATGACGAAGCGGCGGGCGAGCTTGTGCGAGACGCCGACGTTCGCGCGCCGATGCTGGAGACGGGCGATGACGGGGACGGCGACGAGGAAGCGCCAGTCGAAGGTGACGACGACGGCGACGACGACGACGATGACGACGACACGCGTTCGACGTCGTCTGATTCACACAGACCGATCCTGTTGATGATTGGGCAGAACGTGGCGCACGCGTTCAAGAAGATGGAGATTCCACTCGTCGCCACGCTTCGTTTGACAATGCCAGAGCTCGGCGACGAAACCGTCTCGATGCGGCACGCGGCGGCGTTGCCGATCGGTGCGCCGCTGTTTTTGTTATTCGCCACGGGTATGATGCCGGATCATATACGCTGGGTTGGCTTGAGTTATGGTATCGGCGTCTCTCTCGTGTGCGCGTTCATCATCGTTCAGTCGTGGTCGCACATTGGCGATGTAGCATCGATTCGCGCGTTGCTCGTCGCAGTTGCGTTTTTTCAGTCCATACTGTGGATGAACACGGCGGCGAGCGAGCTCGTTTCTTTGCTCAGCGCGATCGGCAAGGTGACTGGCGTGAGTGAAGCCTTACTCGGCGCGACAGTCCTCGCGTGGGGGAACTCAGTCGGTGACTTTGTCTCCAACACCGTCGTCGCTCGCGAGGGCAACCCGAACATGGCAATCGCCGCGTGTTTTGCAGGGCCACTGATGAATCTTCTCGTCGGCACCTCGTTCGGACTTTTGCTTCACGTCGCCAAATACGGCCCTGTCACCGGCTACGTCATGCCTAACGAGCTGATCTTGCTCGGTGGTGCGCTGATGTTCGCATTGTTTTACGCGCTCTTCGTCATACCCTTCGTGCACAAGTGGCGCGTGGGGAAGAATGTCGCGTACGGCATGATTGGCTTTTACTTTTCATTCTCCATAGTGTACGCGTTGACGAGCACGCATTGCATCTTCCGAAAACCTTGGCTTGGGCCACCGCAGTAGACATTTGTTGTTGTATTGTACATTACAAGGATCTCGCGTACTCTTTCGCGCGTTCCAAACTACCGTCGAACGCCTCCGCGAGCGCTCGCGCTGCGTCTTCCGCATTTCGTGGCTGTCCCCCTCGCTCGAATAATTTAATCCAGTGGCGCTTTCGAAAGTTAATGAACCAGTTATTGACCTGCGTCGCGTCGAGTTTTGTTTGCGCGATGAGTTCGCGCTTATCATCTTCAGTCGGGTACGGCCACACGATGTTTTCGGACCACCAGTTCTTTAGCACCTCTGTGGATTGGTCTGGAAGCTTGCCTTTCTTTCGTTTTCGCATGAACTCCGACTTGAGCGTCATAATACTGCTCGCGTACTTACGTTTAAGGGCTTCTCTGAGTCGTTCCTCGTGGTCGCGACGCTGTTGCGAGTTAGACAGTATCTGATCAAAGTCGCCGCTCGCCGCGGCGTGCTCCGCCGCCGTAGCCGGCGCTCGGCGTTTGCTCTCTGCGGCTTCACCTCGAATATCGGCGCTTTTCACCACATCCGAACGCACTTTCCGCGCGCGCGTCTCGAGTTCTCGACAGCACGACTTCGCGTCTTCGTATATCGCGTGTAGCTCCTTGACGTACGATTCAAGTTCGTGCGTGCACTCTCGCATGAACCGGTCCAAATCTCGTTGCGGTACGTCATGCGCGCCGCCCGAGCTCGACGCGTCTTCATTCATCACCTGAACCGAGTACAACATCGCATCGCGCTCTCGATCGAGCGCTTCCAACACATCACCCTCAGCGCCAATTTGCCGGCACTCGTAATACGCTTCCACAAGCCGCGGATACATGGGATGAGCGCGCACCGCGAGCGTCATCTCCTCTGAATCCGTCGCGCTCTCGCTCGAGCCCGTCTCTCTAACCTTTGTCCCGATGAACGCCTCGATTTCATCGGCAAAACCGGGCAGCGCGTCGACGTCGTCGCAATCAAATCCGCGCGCGCCGTCGTGAAAACAATCGTGCGTCGCGCACGCGAGCACATCCCACTGCGCCGACTCCACGCTCGCGTCAAAGTCCATCGAGTCGAACATGTCGCGCGCGCGCCGGTCTCAATTCAGTCCCACGCCGCGTCTTCCCGCGCCCCGCTCGAACGGCACCGCACTGTCAACCACCACAAATCGCGCGTCCGGCGCCGCGGAGCGCTCGCCGCGCGCGCGACCGTGACGCCTCGCGTCGCTCGCCGCGCGACGAAAATAGTTCGCCGCGCGCCGCAGAGTTAACAATCCAATGCTCATCTCCAGACCGCGCCGTCTCGAAACCCGAGACGCGTCCGGGACGCCGCGCGTCGACGCAGGCATGCGCGGTGTGCTCCGCGCCGTCGCGCGCGCTGCGTCGACGTCGCGCGCGCGCGCGGCGACGCTCGACCGCGGCGCGGCGTCGAAGCGTCACGGCGCATTCGACCGCGCTTTCCGACGTTTTTCTTCCTCGGAAGACGACGTCGCGGCGAGAGTGCGCTCGAAAGTGCGCGCCGGGGAGCAGCCAGACTTCATGGACGTCGCGGGGCACGTGTTCGCGAGGCGCGAGGGCGCGAGCGCGCGGACGGGTGGTGGTCGCGCGCGCGGCGAGCGAGGCTGGGACTGGCACGCGTGGCAACTGCTCGTCGCGTGCGTGCCCGCGGCGATGTCGTACGCGTGCGTGATGTATATCGATAAGAACTACGTGCCGGTGTACGTGAATGAGATGGAGGCGCGCGAACGGGCGAGGGAGGCGAAGATTATGGAGACCACGGCGCCGGCGGACGCGAGGCGCGACGAAGAGGCGACGAGGCTGCGCGCGCGATTGGCAGAGTTAGAGGCGAGCGTGCGCGAGGTAGGGGCGCGCATGGCGAGTTTAGAGCAACCGAAACCTAGCGAAGACGCGAAAACGGCGAGTGAAGGCGAGAAATCTCGAACGACGGCGTGAGGCGAGCGCGTTCAATCTTCTCGACGGAGTCGCGACGCAGCACACTAGTCCATAGATCCCACGTAGCGCTTGAACACATCAATAGTTAGTTTACATTCCATCATCACACGCGTCCGCGAAGCTTAGACTTCTTCGGCGCTCGAAAATCGACGCGGGTCGTCCCCGCCGACGCCGCCTCCTCGCGCCAGTAGTGATACGACTCCGTCATCTTCATCAACGTCCCAGACGAGTGCTGCATCGCGTTCCTCTTCCTATCCATCACCATCGCGCTCAAATCATCTCCGTGCGCTTTCACCAGCGCCTCCACCACGCGCGTTTGTTTCGGCGTCAACCGCTTCGGCGCCGAGAACCCGCTCGTTTTCGTCTCTCCCAGCAGCGCGCGCGTCTCGTCCCCGTTCGACGTCGCCAGCGTCGCCACCGCCTCTCGCACCGACGCCCCCGGGTCGTCCATCGCGTTTCGTCCGCCGCGTCCCGCGACGTTCGCGTCGCTCGCGAGTCCGCTCGCCGCGTAGTTTCGCGTCAGCGTCGCGTCCACGTTCCAGGGCTCGGTCGCGCGCGGCGCGCCGGGCAGGCTCACGACGGCGTGATCGACGCGCGCGCGACCGGTTTGGAAGTTTGTCGTGACGCCGACTTTTTGCGTCTTCTTCCCGGCCGCCGCCTTGGCGCGCTTCTTGCGACGGAGCGAACCAGCCATGGCGACGGCGGCGGTTCGCGTCTTGCACTGCGGCCGGGCTCGGCGGGCTCGGCGCGCGCGCGTCGGTCGTTCGGTCGGCGCTTCTGCGGTTACAATCTCAAACGGCGCGTCGCGCCCGAGCTACGGCTGCTCACATCGGATCGTCCTCGAAACTCTTCATCATCATGTTCCCCAACAGCACGTCGTCCACCGTCGTCGTCTTCGCGCACCGCAGCACGCTCGCGAGCTTCGCCGCGAGCTGGTGCTTGCACGCCAACGCCTCGCCTCGATTGACGCACTCCCAAGCAAACGATCGACACGAGCAAAAGTGCGCGGGAAAGCACAAATACGGCGATTTTTCGTGCGCGCCGCTGCCGTGCACGGCGTACATCGACCGTCCGCTTCGCTCGGCGACGACGCGCCGCACGCGTCCCGCCTGCATCACCTCGAGCGCCTTTTGCAGGTGTTTCGCCCCGTACAGCCACGCGAGCGCTTCCAGCGCGTCGTCCGGGACGTCGATCGCGCGGTTCGCATCGCGCGCCGCGCGCGCGCGTTTCGCGAGCGCGTCGAACGCCGCCTCGGCGATCGCCGCGCAGCGATGTCGCGCGTCGTTCGACGCGTCGCGCCAGCGCTTCGGATTCGATGCATCTTCAGCCTCCGACGTCGACGTCGCGCGTCGTCGCGCGACCGAAGCGCCCATGAACGCGGGCACCGACGACGCGTTCGCGTCCGCGGCGTCCCGGTCGACGTCGCGCGGCATGGCGCGTCGGCGTCACGCGATGGCGGCTCGAACGGTCGCTCATGGCGTCGTCGTCGGCACATCGCGACGGCATGCCCGCGGTCGTGCGTCGAGGCGAAGAGTCGAGCTCGGACGACGACGACGACGACGACGCCGTCGACGCCGTCGCGTCCTCGCCCGAGCGCGCGCCCGCGGCGTCGCCGACGACGCGAACAAAGATCGCGGGCGCGACGAACGACGGCGACGCGGAAGACGACGCGCGGTCGAACGCGGCGCGCGTCGTCGAGCGGCGACGCGCGGTGGTGGCGCGCGACGCGCGCGACGACGACGGAGGCGGCGCGCGCGCGCGCGCGGGCGCGGACGGACGGGGGGAGGGCGCGCCCAACACTAAATTCGTCGCGGCGTGCGTCGCGCCGCTGCGAGACGGACCGATCGCGCGCGCGGCGGTCGCGGCGAAGGCGCGCGATCGAGATTTGGGGATATTATCGCAGACGTCGGCGTCGATGACGAGCGTGAACGCGCACGCGAGGGAGGCGGCGTTGGCGGCGAGGGAGGCGGCGGATACGATGCGGCGGTTGACGCGACGGCACGGACGAGACGACGACGACGACGACGAGGCGTAGGCGTGGGCGGCGCACGTTTCGGGGCACACGGAGAGGTGGTATTTCTTAGACGACGTGTAATAGAGCTTAGCGATGCACCACGAGGGCGACGTCGTCGCCGCGCGCCGCGGCGCGCGCGCTCGCCGGCTCGAACGAACCGCCTCGCCGCACACGCGCGCGCGTCGATCGTTCGCCCGCGCGCGCGCCATGTCCGCGCGCGTCGACGATGATGCGCTCGCGGTGTGCGTCAGAGCCGCCGAGCGCGGGCGCATCGCGCGCGTGCGCGACGACCAAACCGTGTTCAAAGATGAGTGCGCGTTCTCGTTCGACTCTCCGTTGAGCGCGCACGGCGTGTACGTCAACGCGGAGACGCTGTTCGGGTACTCGCGAAAGTATGTGGCGCTAGACGCCGCGCGCACGGGGTGCGAGGTGTACGTTCGGGTGAAGACGACGCGGACGTTGAAACCGACGAGCGAAGGCGAAGCGAAGGACGAGACGCCGACGACGCTCGGATTCGGTGTCGACGGTGGATTCGCGAGTGAGAGCGATAAATACGACGTGGATACGACGTATGCGTTAGTGATCGCTCCCGATTTCGACGATGTCTCGCGCGCGCTGCCTTTGGAAGGATTGCCGGAGACGCTTCGCGAAGCGTGCGAGAAAATCGCGCAAAAGCAAGGCTTCCACGACACCGAGGAGACGAAATCTTGGCAAGAGATTCGCGAGGTGTCCAAGTACGCGCTGGAGCTCGCGCAGGAGGACAACGGAAAGAAGATTCCGAGCGATCCCTCGAAGTGGCGTTGCGAGGAGACCGGAGAGAGTGGAAACTTGTGGGTCAACTTGAGCGACGGTCACATCGGGAGCGGGCGCAGACATTTTGATGGGTCGGGTGGTAACGGGAGCGCGCTGCGGCACTACGAAGCGATGAAGGCGCAAGGAAAGCACTATCCGCTGGTGGTGAAGCTCGGTACGATCAGTGCGAACGGCGCGGATGTGTATTCGTACTCCCCAGACGAAGACGACATGGTGGAGGATCCGTACTTGGCCGTGCACCTGCGACACTGGGGAATCAACATGCTGTCAATGGAGAAGACGGAAAAGAGCATGGCTGAGTTGCAAATTGAGCTCAATAAGGGTTTTGAGTTTGACAAAATCACCGAGGCCGGGTCGCAGTTGGAGTCGGCGTACGGGCCGCGACTCGTCGGCTTGAAAAACATGGGCAACACGTGCTACTTGAACTCGGTCATGCAGGTGCTTAAGCAAGTGCCTGCGGTGTGCGATCGGTACTTTGACAAATATGAAATCTTTCAGAGCGCGCCGGAAGATCCCGTGACTGATTTCCCGACGCAAATGTCAAAACTCGTGAATGCTCTCGTCTCTGATGAGTACGCGAGTCCAGAGGCTGAGAACGCGGCGGTGGCGGTGTGCCCGCGCATGTTTAAACAGCTCGTCGGCAAAGGACATCCAGAGTTTAGTACTGGTCGTCAACAAGACGCGGTAGAGTATTTCCAGCACTTGTTAGACGTGATGACTCGCGCTGAACGAGCTGCGAGCTCGCGAGTATCAGCTGGTCCACCGACTGCGGCGCAGTTTACGTTTGAGATCGAGGACAAGCTCACGTGCGTGGAAAGTGGGAACGTGCGCTACTCGACGCGAAAGGACAACATCCTGTCGCTCGGTATTCCTTTAGACAAGGCAACGAACAAGGCATCGGTTGCCGCTTTCAAAGAACGCGAGCTCAAGCGCCAGAAAAAGGAGGAGGAGGACGTGGAAGAAATTGTGCGACCCGAGGTGCCGTTTTCTGCGTGCCTTGAAGTCTTCGGCTCGACTGAGACCGTTGAAGACTTCTACAGCACTGCGCTCAAACGCAAATCGATCGCGTCAAAAGTTGCGCGCATGAAGACGATGCCCAACTTTCTCGCGGTGCAGCTCAGGCGTTATTACGTTGGTGACGATTGGACGCCGAAAAAGCTCGACGTCCTCGTCGACGTCCCGAAGACGATTTCGCTCGAGCATCTTCGCGCGCGGGGGCTACAGCCTGGGGAAGTCGAACTTCCCGAAGACCAAGATGGTGCCGCCATGGAAACCTCATCCACGCCAGCGCCAGCGCGCGTTGAACCCGACATGGCGATCGTAAGCGCGCTCATGTCGATGGGTTTTAGCGAAAACGGAAGCAAGCGCGCCGCGCTCGCGACGAACAACGCGTCTACTGAGGTGTCGATGGAATGGGTGTTCGCGCACATGGAAGACGCGGACTTCAACGAGCCGCTTCCCGATCCATCTGAGTTACCATCTGTGAGTGCTCCATCCGCGGTGAATCCAGAATCGGTCATGATGCTCACGTCCATGGGCTTCGGCGAAGACGCCGCGGAGGCCGCGCTCAAGGCGTGCGCGGGGAATCTGGAGCGCGCGGCGGACTGGTTGTTTTCGCACGCAGATGATCTCCAATCGGCGATCGCTCAAGTGAACGGTGCCACAAACGATGTGGGTACGGACGTCGACAGCACCACGCTGGACGGCGCCGGCGAATACGAGCTCTTTGGTATCATCAGCCACATGGGCGGGAACACGAACTGCGGGCATTACGTCGCCCACGTGGAAATCGACGGCAAGTGGTACATCTTTAACGATCGCAAGGTGGCGCTTTCGAGACAGCCGCCTACCGACCTCGGTTACTTGTACGTTTTTAGAAGACGATGAACACACATAAGCGTTGCCAAAACTCTCCAAAACGATAAAAGAATAGATTCTCAACCTACAGTAAGTCTAACACCGTGTATAGATTACGCAAGCCAAAGCGATGCTCGCCTTCGCCACACATCCGCTCACGTGAACATCCGCCTATGTAAACCATTCCCTACGCCGCGAAACCGTCCCGAAAATCTCCCCGAAAATCTCCTCCCCGAAAATCTGCTCCGGACGCATCGGCGGCAGAGTTCGTCGCGCGGATTAACTTTGCGCTTGCATAACACGTACGCGTCACACGCGACGCTCGCGTTCGCACGCGCGCGTCACGCGACTTCCGTTCGTCAGCCGCACTCGGAGGGTGTTGGGACCATGCGACACGAGCGCGAACCGCTCCTGATCGCGGCGACGGGTGAACGGACCGATGTCGCAACTTCGTCGATGCGCGTAGATGCGGACGTCGCGCCGACGGCGGTCGCAGGCGAAGCCTGGACGGGGCGTCGCGCTCGGCGAGCGCTCGCTGCGAGCGCGGCGGCGGCGTTCTGCGCGCTCGTGACGTACGCTCGTGGCGCACGCGAGCTCGGCGGAAAGGACGTGACGGTGCGCGAGTACGGCAATACCATATTTACTCTGCGTTGGGACTCGACGAACGGGTTTCAAGTGGATGGAATACAGGGTCACGAAGGCTCGCGGCTAGTGGACTCCAGAGAGCTGTTGGAGAAGACGATTGAAAAGTATTACCCATCAAGATTGGCCCCTGGATCGGCGCCGTTTGAAGTGCTGTACGAAATTGACGATGCTCCGCACACGAAATGCGGCTCGCATAACTACGCCAAGACGCACTGTCACTTTGAAAAATGGCAGCCAATCTTCGCGTTCGGTTCGTCTCCGCGCAACAACGCTACTCTGCCGACGGTGCATTCGGCGACTTTGTTGAGTCTAATTCCGTGCATTTCACCAGCCGAAACATTGGGCTCTTCGCCTACCATCGACGTGACGAAAGACACCGAGCCTCGGTGCGAGTTTTTGGAGTACAAAAAGAAAATGGAAGACATGTCTGGCTGCGATGGGGGAGCTTCCGGTTCGAAGGAGTACGGGAGCTGCATCGCGTACGGATTATTCGACATAGAAGCGATGCAGAACAAGAATCAGTACGAATGGGACAGCTTGATCGACAAGGCCATCTGGCGCGGGAGCGATTTCATGTTCTTAAATGGAGCGGGCCAGGCTTGGCCGAACGGCAAGCCGGATGGGAAGTCGTTCTTTACCGAAATACTTAATGCGCGAAACCGCCGGGCGAAAATGGAAAGCTTGGTCGCGAGCGATAGAATAAGTCCGAGATTTAGGGCAGTGTTGATGAGCAAGTTGCGACCAGATATCATAGATGCGAAGTTCTTTCAAAGCACTCTGGCGGGAAATATACCTCTTAGGGCGCGAGCGCGCAACGACCCGCTTGATACGGATACGAGCGAGCATATCGAGCAGGGTACGTTGGGAAAATACCGCTATCAGTTAGATCTCGGCGGTGGTGGTGGGACGACGTGGACCGGGACGATTTCCAAGCTCGCAATGCCGGGCGTTCTACTCCATCACGAAACCTCGATGAAGGACTCGTACTTCGACACGTTGGAACCGTACAAGCACTACCTTCCGCTGAAGGAGGACTTGAGCAACTTCGACGAGCTTATTCAATTCGTGAAGGATAACCCGCAAAAAGCCAAGGAAATCTCTGCGGCCGCAAGCGAGTGGGTCCGAAATTTTCGCAAACTCGGAAACTTGCTTCGCCACAACTACTGGGCTGTTGCGTCACCGCTGTCGACTGTGCTCGGCATGGATCCGATTCGATTCCACGTCGCGCATCCAAAGCTCTGAGGACTCTCGAAAACTGTTTAGCTTCGATTATCGATTGATATTCTACGTGAATCTTCCTCGTTTTCTCTATGTTTTTCCGCGAGCGATTTATCGTGCGCCACCGTGGTCAACGCGACGCCTAAAATCGTAACAATGGCGCCGACGATTTCACGCACGGTCAAGATTGGCGTACCTACGAGGGCGTGTGAAAACAATGTTTGAACGATTGGCAACAGCGTCAACGACACGCTCGCGACGAGAAGTGGCAGATTTTGAACCGCAACGGTAATCGCCAAGTGTCCCACAGCGATGAGTACACCAACGGCGATGATGAATCGAACATCGTCGCAGTGCGGCCAAGCGAACACGCCGTAAGGCGGAGTGAGTGACCAGTCAGCTTGATCTGGCACGATCGCAAGAATTAGAAACGAGCACATCATCATGATGATAGTTGCAAATCCTTGAACGATGAAGACGCTTGCATTTGTAATCCTGGGTTGTAATCCTGGGTACATCGCATTCTGGGTGCGCCGCATGGATGCGATGTACCCAGCGTACGAGATAGCCGAACAAAGTGCAACGAGATCACCAGTGATCGTAGACGGGCGTTGCTGATCACGACGGTTGGAATACGTCGTTGTGATGATTGCCCCAGATATGGTTACGCCCACGCCGAACCACTCCGTCCGACTTGGAAACGTCACCAACTCGGACTGGGCATGTCTACTCACGAGAGCAGCACACGCGGCGCCGAGCAAAATGAAAACGGGATGAACCTGCGCGAAGAGCGCGGTCCGAGGAAACGTCGTCATCTCTAGAGCGATATTCCACGTCGCGTACGACAGTTCTAGGCACACACCGACGACGAAAAGGGTGAGAATGACCGTTTTCGTCCATCGGATGCTATCGTCAGTAAAACAAGACCAACAGAGCGAAGGAAACAAAAACATCGCCGAAATCTGACTCCTCCACGAATTGCGCACAATAGGAGGAACCTCGACTAGATCAAACATCGGGCCGCCAATTCCACAGGCGCACATCACGACGAAAAGCGCGAAAATCCCCGTCCAACGCGAACGCGGTGCCATGTTGTGAGGACGCACGTGCGACATTAAGCATCTAATACAGCATCTAATACACCACAACCGGTGATCACTAACGCGCGACTAAGCATCTAATACACCACAACTGGTGATCACTAACGCGCGCGTCGGTTTGATCCACGCCGCCTTGGCCTTTCCCGCCCGCGAATCGCCTACGAGGTTGGCCAACGCGTTGTACGCTCGCGCCGTCTCGCTCGGCTTGAATGTTTTTTCATTCGAAAGCCGCTGCACGACGTCCAAACCTTGTTCGACGCGACCAAAAACGATGTTTTTGTTGTCGAGCGACGGTACCGGCGCTGGACCAGTCGTAATGAGAAATTGAGCCGTCGTTCCGTATTCGCCATCCTTCGCCGCTGACTCGAGCGCCAGACTCACCGTGCCCGGCCTAAAGTGCCGTCCCTCGAACGCGGACGCGCGCGTGACGTCGCCGTTACTAAACCTCTCCCCGCTCAGCGCCGAAACCTGCCCCAGTCTCGGACTCCCGCTCTTACCTCCGACGACGTACCCGTTGCCTTTGTCGATTTTATGAAACACCGTCCCCGCCAGCGTCGGCGTCGACGCCGCGTTCGAGCACAGCGCGAGAAAATTCCGCACCGTATCCGGCGCGGCGTCGCCGTACAATCCGACGACGATCCTCCCGAACGGTTCGGGCGTCGCGCACGGCGCGCCGCCGTCGTCGCCGAGCGCGCGCGCCGCGTTCGCCGCGCCCTCGCACGCGCCCACGTCCAGGTACACCCTCGCCGTGACGTTCGCCGTCGCGTCCATCGCGCGCGCGCGCGGCGTCATCACCGCCGCCGCGCACGCGCCGACGAGCGTCGCGCGCCGTCCCGTCGTCGCGTCGTCGTCGTCGTCGTCGTCGTCGTCGTTCGTTTTCCCGTTTTCCAGCCGCGCGCGCCGCGCCGCCGCGCGCGCCGTCCCTCGCGTCGCGCGCGCGTCGCGTCCGACCGCGCGCGCGCTTCCCGCGTCGCGTCCGACCGCGCGCGCGCTTCCCGCGCCGCGCGCCGTCGCCGCCGCGACGCCGCGCGACGCCATCGCGCGCGACACTGCGGCGCGCGCATGCGCTGCATCGCGTCCGCGTCGCCGTCGGACGCGCGCGTCGTCGGTCGCGTGAAGCGCATCCACGCCTACGCGCTCAAGGGCGCGCGCTCGACGACGCTCGACGCCGCGGTCGTGCGTCCCGGCGGCGGCGTCCCCGACGACCGCGCGTTCGCGCTGCTGCGCGCGGAGCACGCCGCGCGCTGGCGACGCGACGGCGCGCGCGACGTCCTGCGCGCGGGCGAGGGCAAAGACCCGGGACATCACTCGAACAAGCACCTGTTTCACCAGCTCATCACGGACGGCGAGCTGGCGCGCGTGCGGGGACGCGCGGTCGGCGCGCGCGGCTTGGCGGTGGAGTGCGCGGCGAGCGGGAGGACGCTGGCGACGTGCGCGGACGCGGCGATAGAGAGCGAGCGAGCGAAGATCGAAGCGTTTTTCGGGACGCTGCTGAAGGGCGCGCGCGGGGCGCCGACGCTGACGCGGGCGGATGGGTGCTCGTTCGCGAACGTCGGCGGACGGCCGGGCGAACACACGCTGCACGTGAACACGACGGCGTCGGTGAGAGAGGCGTACGAGCGAACGTCGTCGTGGGAGCGAACGGGAGAGACGATGGAGGATTTCGCGCGTCGATTTCGACCGAATCTCGTCGTCGAGGACGCGGGCGACGGCGCGTTGAAACCTTTCGACGAGTTCGCGTGGTGCGGTCGAGACGTTCGCTTCGGCGAAGTCGTCGTTCGCGTCGACGAACCGACGATTCGATGTCCGAGCACGCGCGTCCGATACGACGAATCCGGCGACGCCGGCGCGAATGTCGACGCCGGCGCCCGTCCCGACGTCGACATTCGCGCCGCGTTTCCCGCGCTCGAGGCGTCCATATTCGGACGCGACCCCGTCGCGCTCGCCGACCGAGGCTCGTATTTCGGCGTGTACGCGCGAGTCGTCGTCGGCGGCGTCATTCGCGTCGGCGACGACGTCGCGTTGTTGCCGTGACGTTCATCGCGTCGAGTCTCCTGGAAGTCTCGCCCGTCGAGTCTCGCCCGTCCGGCGAACCGGGAGTCGCGGCGTCGACCGCTCGGGAGCGCCCGGCGGGAGTGCCCAGTGACGACGCGCGATTCGGTGTCGATCTGAATCGGCGTCACAAACCCGCGCGGCGACGCTCGTGACCATGCCGAGCCACGCCATCGCGTTCAGTAACAACAAAGGAGGGTCCGGGAAGACGTTCATGGCGTTTCAGATCGCGTGCGAGGCCGCGAGGGCGCGGCCGGAGTCGAAAGTGTGCGTCATCGATTTCTCGCTGTACAGCGACATTAGCGCTTTGATGCTCGGCGGAAGCGCGCGCGAGGGGATCGGTGCGCCCATGCGCGGTCTGCAGACGTGCGTGGACATCACGGAGGCGGATAATCGCGCGGAAGGGCTGGTGCGCGCGCTGGAGGTGGCGGCGCAGGCGAGAGGGGAAGGGGACGAAGCGAGACGCGGCGAAAACGGCGGACGCGCGGGGCAGAGGAGCGTGTTCGGAACGTGGTTCTCGCGCGCGGGGAGCTCGGCGCAGTTGAAACACGAACCGCGAACGGATGTGGATTTGACGGATTTCATGATTCGTCCGCACGACGTGAACGAGGAAGTGCCGAAGAACTTGTATCTGGTCGCCGGCGCCGGCACGGTGAGTTGGAATAGCGAGACGACGGCGATGGCGACGGATGATGAGATGGAGATTCCTTTGTGGGCGCGCACGGGAGATGAGTGGGTTGGCGCTGGAGAAGTGTTTCGCGACGCCGTGCAGGCGTTGCCCGAGGCCTTTGACGCTATTTTTGTCGACACCGATCACTTGGCCGCGTGCGTGTTGACCAAGCTCGCGTTCGCCGCGATGGATTCCATCGTGATTCCTCTGAGTTACAACGACATGGATTTCAACCGCCTGTTCGCTGATATCACCGGTAATGGATTGTTCACCGATGTTTTGCGGACGATGGACGAGCAAGGGCAGCTCCGAGCGCGCGTGAAGAAGTTTATGTTTACGCGCGTCGGGAGCACGGCGAACGCTCCGCACAAGTCTCCGGGCGGCATCGCCTCGCCGTTCACTCCGACGAAAACGTCGACGGCTCAGATGGACGATATGGCGAGACAAATCTGGAGCGCGTGCGACCAGCCGCTGTACAAGGCGTTATTTGCAAACTTGGACGCTCTCGAAGCCGAGGGCGGGAACGTCGTGCAGTCCTTCATGACTGAATACTTTGGTATGTTCAAGCTCGTTCCAGAACTCGCCTCCCTGATCTCGACCATGAATGGTATCCCAGTGTGCGGCATGACCTCCAAGTCCTACACCGCCGCTAATGGTCTGACTGGCTCCACCGGCTCGGCGGTTTTGAACAGCTTGAAGGCTGAGCTCGCGGCGAGCACGCAAACCATCTTGGACGCGCGATACAACGCCGCGATTTCCTCCTCGTAATCCGAGCGGACGACGAAACCGTGAAGAATAAACACGCATAAACGAAAGTAGACCGCGCGCCGCCGTACAGTCGGCGCGACTAGCGAACGATTGTAATCCACCAATTCCTGCATCGACCAGCCGCCGCGTCGTCGAGACGCGCCGCCCGCACACTTCGCCTGGCGCGCCGGTTCTTTCATGCGAGTCAAGCGCGCGCGCAAGGTGCGAAAGTACCTGCGCTACTACCGCTCCGCGCACGGTTTTCGCGAGCCGTACAAGGTGATTTGCGACGGAAACTTCATCGCCGCCTGCGAAAAGCTCAACCTCGGCGACGCCAAAGACGTCGTCGCCAAGTACTTGGGCTCCAACGCGAAGGACGTCAAGGTGTTCACGACGCGATGCGTGCAAGAGGAGCTGCGAAACATGGGCCCGGAGTACAAGGGGGCGTCGATGCAGACGAAGAAGTTGCACCTGGTGGGCGGCGGACCGGCGCCGGGAGAGGCGACGGCGGCGGCGTCCATCGTCGACGCGTGCGGGGCGAAGAACGAGGAACGATTCGTGGTGTGCACGCAAGACGATACATTGAAGGAGAAGTTGCGCGAGTGCGCGGGGGCGGTGCCGATTGTGTTCGCGCACACGAGTGGGTTGCAGATGGAGCCGCCGCCCGACGCGACGGCTGGGGGATTGACGTCGCAGCAGGAAGAGGTGCTAGGATTGAGCGCGGAGGAGTTACGCGCGCTCGGGGTGGATGAACGCGAAGTGCGCGATGTGTACAAGGTTCGTACGAACGTCAAGTTCAAGAAGAAGTCGGGTGGGAAGAATCCGTTGAGTTGTTTGAAGAAGAAGCAAAAGGCGGCGCCGACGCCGACGCCGACGCAGGGTGGGGAGAAAAAGAAACGAGCTCGACGCAAGAAAAAGAATAGCGAATGATTCTCGCGAGTAGCAATCGCGTGGGATGAATGGGTAGTGTGTATATTACGAGAACTAAAACATGTTTGATCCTCCACGAACGCGAAAATCATTTCGCTATTAATCCGCATCCATGTCGGCCGGACCCTTGCCACTTTCGATCGTTGCTTTCGATTCCGTGATCGCCGCGCGCAGTTCTTCAAACATCTCCAACGCCGCTTCGTCGCCCCCGCGTTGACGCACTATCTCTTCGCCCTGTTCCAAGTGTTCCAACGCGACGTCAAACTCGAGCGCGCCGTGATGCGCGTACGCGAGCATGTACCAAACGTCAACGTTGTCGTCACGCTCGCGAAGAAGTTCACAGAGAATGTCGATAGCAATCTCGGTCGTGGTGTCCAGTTCAAGTAACAGCTTGGCGGTCTCGAACCTAAACTCAAAAGATACGTCGAACTCGTGTTGAAACTCTTCGGCGCCGTTTTCTTCGTCCTCGTCCCGATGCATCGCCCCTTGACGCCACATCTGTATGGATTCCTTCAAAATCTTCAGCGCTTCGTCGGTTTTTCCTTGTTCGTTTCTCAAGCTCGCTAACAGCTGCAAAGGCTCCGCCGAGACCGGATCGCTCGCTTTCGCGCGATTTATCAACTCCTCCACCTGAGCGCTCGTCTCCGCGTCCATCTCATCAGCCGTCCCGAGAATTTGCTCCGCCAGCGCACAACACGCCGAAGCGTGCGCACCTTGCGCGTCTTCATCACCCTTGTGCGCCTGTGCCTCTAATATCGCCAACCCTTGTCTCGTACACTTCGTCGCCGCCTCGCCGTCGTCCAGCAACTGCCCCAGATACATAAACTTTTCGTACCCTTCCGTCGGCGACAGCATCGCCGCTCGTTTCAGCGCCGCGATCGCCTCTTCTTGCGTTCCAAACTCCGCGAGCGTCATCGCCAGCGTCTCCGCCAGCGACGCATCATTCGGATGTTTCTTCGCCTCGGCGCGCAGCGTCGCGAGGCCCTCGTCGACGCGACCGTCCTCGATCGCCGCGTACGCCCCCTCGATCGCGCCCTCGATCGCGACGACGCGCGACGTCGTCGCCCCCCTCGGCGGTCCCGATTTCGCCTGTTTCGCCACTCCCGGCTTCGCCGCGCGCCGTCTCCCGCCTTGGCGCGCGCCCATGGTCGCGGTCGGAGCAATGGAACTCCGAATTCGATTTCGACTTCGCGTCGCCTCGCGCGCGTTCGACGGCGCCCCGCGCGCCGCCGCTCGACCCGCGCGCGACGCGCGCGCGCGCTCGACGCTCGCTCGCGCGCGACCGCGCGCGTGCGTGCGAGACGCGGTGCGACGCGCAATGCCGCCGACGCCGAGTGGCGGCGGCAGAATGACGCTCGCCGGCGTCGCGCCCGCGCCGCGCGCGCTCGCGGACACGCGACGGGCGACGATGGCGAAGACGATCGTCGGCGCGCTCGCGCCGCTCGTCGCGGCGCGCGCGCGCGCGAGCGACGGCGTCGTGATCGTGGAAGAAACCGTCGGTCGCGGCGTCGAGGTGCTCGCCGGCGTCGACGTCGTCAAGGTGAATTACACCGTCGCGCTCGCGTCGAGCAAGGCGAGGGTCGACTCGGCAAAGTTTTTCGTCTTCGGCGTCGGCGCCGGAGAGGTGGTCGAAGGATTCGACGCGATCGTGGGCGGGGACGGGGCGACGCCGCCGATGCGCGTCGGCGGCGCGCGAAAAGCGGTGGTGCCGGCGGCCCTGGCGTACGGCGATCGCGGCGCGGGGTGCGATAAGACGGGAAATGCGTGTTCGATTCCGCCAGGGGAAGATTTAGAGTTCACCGTGGAGCTTTTAGAGGTCAAGTGACGCGGCGCGCGTTGCTTTGTAAATTACAGCGACTCAACGCGCGGAGAGACTGGCGCACGCTTTTTGCGCGGCGTCGTCGAGGTCTTCGGCGGTGACGATGGTCATCCCGGACGACTTGAGAATCTTGTTCCCAGCCTCGACGTTCGTTCCCTCTAATCGCACGATGAGCGGGACTTTGAGATCGACTTGCTTGGCCGCGGCGACGATGCCGGCGGCGATGACGTCGCACTTCATGATGCCGCCGAAAATGTTCACCAAGATGGCTTGAACTTTCGGGTCGGCGGTCAAAATCTTGAAAGCTTCGACGACTTGCTCTTCGCTCGCGTTCCCGCCGACGTCGAGGAAATTCGCGGGCGAACCTCCGTAGAGTTGGATGATGTCCATGGTCGCCATGGCCAAACCCGCTCCGTTCACCATGCATCCGATGTTGCCGTCCAATCCGATGTAGTTCAAGTCGAATTTGCTCGCCTGCACCTCGCGCGGATCTTCCTGCGATGAATCGCGAAGGGAGAACAACTCGCTCTGTCGATATTCGGCGTTGTCGTCGAAGTTTAACTTGGCGTCCGCGGCGACGACGCGTCCGTCTTGATCCTCCGCGAGCGGATTCACCTCGATCATCGTGCAGTCGGTCTTGGAGAACGTTTCGTACAACCCCATGAGTTGTTTCGCCGCCTCATCGACGTGTTTCAAAATTCCGAGTCGTTTCACCAGCTCGTCCGCCTGCGTCTTCGTCATCCCGCGCTCGATGTCCAACCGCATCTTAATAATCTTCTCCGGATGACTCTGCGCCAAGTCCTCGATCGACGTGCCGCCCTCCGCGCTCGCGATCACCAACGGTCCCGCGCTCGCCCTATCGAGCGTGATCGCGAAGTACATCTCCCGCGTCAGCGTCATTTTCTCCGCCACGTACACCACGTTCACCGGTTTCCCCGCCGGTCCGCTCTGTTTCGTCACCAACGTCCCCCCCAGCATCTTCGCCGCCGTCTCTCGCGCGCGCGTCTTCGCCACCGCGTGCACCCCTCCCTTGAACCCGCTCGCGAACGTCCCGAGTCCGCGCCCACCGGCGAGGATCTGCGACTTCACCACCACCTCGTCTCCGCGCATCGCGCGCGCGGCGTCGTCGACCTCGTCCAGCGTCCCGCACGCCGCGCCGATCGGCACGCGCACGCCAAACTTCTTCATGATTTCCGCGCCTTGGTGCTCGTGCACGTGCAGCGCGCGCCGCGCGACGCGCGTCCACGGCGCGCGTTCGCGCGTCGCGCGTCGCGCGATCGCGATCGCGATCGCGCGCGACATCGTCGGCGCGCGAGGGAGTGACGCGCGATCGCGATCGCGCGGGCGTAACGACTTTGCACCGCGCGGGCGTCACGCGTCGACGCGCGCGCGCGATGGCGACGTCGGCGCGCGACGTCGGCGCGAGGGACGACTCGCGAGACGCGGTGACGGCGTTCGCGAGCGCGGGGGCGGCGTCGCTCGCGAGCGCGGTGTATTTCTGGAGGAAACGCGCGACGATGCCTTTTAAAATCAGCGCCGCGGCGACGTGGTTGACCGCGGGACCGGCGGCGGTGCTGTGGTGCGCCCCGTCGCGGGCGTCGCTGGAGCGGGAGTTGGCGGAGAAGGCGGCGGCGCGAGGGGCGAGCGCGCGCGAGGACGCGATACGGCGCGACGGGGTCGCGGCGGCGAGGACGCTGTTGGAGAAGAGAGCGAGCGAGGAAAGCTAGGAGAAACTACGGGTGGGCTAGACTATTCGCGGCGCGCTATTCGCCCGCCGCGCAGCGGGAACACGCGCAATCGAAGGCGTAGGAATTCGCGAGACGCGCGCGTCTGGCGTCGCGCGGAGAATCGGCGTCCACGTACGTTATCGTGAGCTCTTCGCCCGGAGCGATTTCGCGAAGCGCGCGAATCGTGAGCGACGAATCGCCGTTTTCCCAGTGCGTGTGACAGTTGGGCGCGCACGAGTGATTGAGTAGGGACACGTACTTGTATACCGCCGAACCCGACGCGGTGCCTTGCGTGATGGCGTCCAATCCGGCGGATAGGACGTCCTTGAAATCCGTCGTCGACGCCGCGGCGTCGACTGGAATTTCCACTCGGAACGAGTTTAAATGAAGACGGGACGTGATTCCGGCGTACCACGCGGGTGTGATGATATCTTTCCCCGCGTCGCCGAATGCTCGTCGCAACACATCGCACTCTTCGAGCCACTGCGCGGGCGGATTGGTTTCCACGTCGTTCGCCGCGCACAACCATTCCAGCGTGCTCTTGTTCAACGCTCCGCTGGCGATCATAGACGCCGCTCTGGCGGTGATCAAAGGAAATTTTAAACCACCATTCTTTTCGCAGTACGCTTCGAGCTCGCTCAAATCCACCCCGTGCGTCTTTTCGAAATCGCCGTACGCCAATCGACGCGCGTCGGCGCACGATTCGCACGTCGCCCCGCCCGCGGACGCCCGCAAGCACCACTCGCACCTCGATCGCGCGTTGTCCATGGTTCTGTGCCACATCAACGGTCTTTCCCGCGATATGATCGCCTCGTTCGCCGCCAGCGCGCGCGCGGCGTACGCCCCTCGCCCCGAACGCGCCGTCGCGCCGATGAAGAACGCATCCTCGGCCCCGTACGTGGGCACGCTTTTCGACGCATCCGTGCGATGCGAGCGCGCGTCCGACCGCCGCGCGCGCGCGCGAGAAGCTCTCGCGCACCGCCGCGCCGCCGCGCGCATGCGATCGCGCTCGGCGACGCGCTCTGCGGCGCCGCGCGCGCGAGCGTTGGATGACTGACAATGGATAACGCGGGAAACGAGACGGCACACCTCGACGCCGCGCTCGCGAGCGATCGCGCGCCGCGATGACCGTCGCGCGAACGATGCAAACCTCGCCCGTCGTCCGCGCGCGCGCGACGACGCTCGCGAAGCGCTCGAACCGACGCGCGGCGACGAAAACGATCGTCACGCGCGCGAGCGCGGGCGACGCCTGGGGACCGTGCTCGTGCCACGGCGGCGCGCATCTCTCGAGCGAGCGCAAGGCTGAGCTCGAGGCGGTGTGCGCGGCGATCGGACAGGCGGGGAAAGGGATCACGGCGTGCGATGAGGGACCGGGGACGATCGGGATGCGGTTCGAGAACGTGGGGGTGACGAATACGGAGGAAAACCGACGGGCGTATCGACAAATGTTGTTCGAAACGCCCGGGGCGAACAAGTACCTGAGCGCGGCTATTTTGGACCCGGAAACGTTGTATCAAAAGAGCACGACGAACGGGAAGCTGTTCCCGGAGGTGCTGAGCGAACTCGACATCGTGCCGGGCGTGAAACCGCACTTGAAGGTGTACGCGCTGCCGGGCCAGAGCGGAGCGACGGTGATGCAAGGCTTGGACTCGCTCGCGGTGCGATTGCAAGAGTACAAAGACGCCGGGTGCAAATTCGCCAAATGGCGCTCGCCGTTGGAGATTGACTTGGCCACCGGTCAGCCGAGCGAGCTCACCATCGAGACGAACATGAAGGATTTGGCGCGATACGCGTTGATTTGCCAAGACGTCGGCTTGGTGCCGATCGTGGAGCCGGATATTTCTCTCAAGGGTGATCACGACCTTGAGACCGCGGTTCGCGTGAACGTCAAGGTGCAGAGCATGCTGTTCAAGTCGATGCTCGACCACGGCGTGTACATGGAAGGCGCGCTCCTCAAGTCCAACATGGTGAACCCGGGTAAGAAGTGCAAGACCAACTACACCGTGGACGAACTCGCGATTGCGAATCTGCAAGTCTTCCGTCGATGCTTCCCGACCGCCATGGTGAGCGCCAACTTCTTGTCCGGCGGCCAATCGCTCGAAGACGCCGCTGCTCGCCTCGATGCCATCAACAAGCACAAGTCCGCGAAGGATCCTTGGAACTTGTCTTTCTCCTGGTCTGCGGCGCTGCAGATGCCACTTTTCGAGCTTTCCCGAGGTAAGACTGAGCTTCCGCTCAAGGAGATGGGTGACTTGTACATCGCCGAATTGAAAAAGGCAGGCGCCGCCGCGCTCGGCCAATATTCGCGCAACGGCAAGGAGGGCGACCACTCCGCCAAGTAAGACGGCGTCGTACCACCACCGTCGCGAGTGATATCATATCATATCGAAAATCTCGCGTACGTCGCGCGTATCCCGTATTTTTAATACACGCATCCTCTACCTGCCTCTCGCACCGTCGCTCGCTCGACCAAAAAGCGCATCCAGCAGCGACCATCTTTATCCACGTCATTCACGCGCGCGAGCGGTGCAGGTCTGCGATCCAATCGCCTAACACGCGTGTCGCAATGTTCGCTCCGTCAATTTCGCGCGCGACGCCGTGTGTGGCGCTCGAGCGCGCCACGACAACGCGACGAACCACCCGCAGACGTCATCACAACACGCGCGCATCGACGCCCGATGACGCGTCCGCGCCGCCTGCGCTCGCGCGTTCGCGGCGCGACTTCGTTCGCGACGCTGTTTTACTGTCGACGCTCGGCGTTGGGCTCGCGGCGCGCGCGGATGCGGACGTCGACGTCGACGTCGCGCCCGCGGCGGCGACGAAGACGCCGTGCGTGCTGATAACCGGCGCCAATTCAGGCGTGGGGTACACGGCGGCGAAACAGATCGCCGCGCAGGGCAAGACAGTCGTTATCGCGTGCAGAAGCGTGCATAAGGCTGAGCAAGCGGCTCGAGAGTTGAAGGAAGACGTCGGCGCGAACGCGAAGGTGGTGACGCTGCCAGTCGGTTTGGAACTCACGGATTTGGCGAGCGTGCGCGAGTATGCGCTCGCGTTTTTAGATCGTTCGGATTTGGCACTCGAGGCATTGGTGTGTAACGCCGGGATCATGGCGGCGCCGTTGGAGCGCACCACGCAAGGACACGAATTGCACTTCGGTATTAACCATTTGGGACATTTTTTACTCGCCGACGCGCTGACGCCGGCGTTGAGAGAAACCAAAGGGCGCGTCGTGAGCGTATCGAGTTTGCTCTCGATGATTGGCGATTTCGCGTTGGACTTAGACGACTTAGATTGGAACAGACGCGAGTACGACCCTTGGTACGCGTACGGTGCGTCGAAGGCGCAAAACGTCTTGTTCGCCGACGAATTCGCTCGCCGCGAAGGCAAGAATGGTATCGTGGCGAACAGTTTGCACCCAGGAATCGTAACGACCAATTTAGTCCGTTATTCGGTGCCCGACTTGGTGCAGTCCAAGCGTGATTTGGCGAAAGAGCGCGAGAGCTTCGCGGGGCGACTCGCGGCGAAAGCTGGCATTCGCAACCCGGACGAAGGCGGCCGGACGTCCGTCTGGCTCGCCACTTCCGATGCCGCGGCGAAAGAAACCGGCAAGTTCTTCATTGATCCTGGTTTGGTTTACCCGGGTGCCACGCGCGCGCAACTCGTCGAAGCTGGCGACTGGTTCTTGTCGAGTGGTACCGAGTTTTTGGCGCCGCAGCTCGGGATGCCGGAAAAATTGTTTGAATGGCGCACCGAGGCTAACGCGACCGCGCTCTGGTCAAAGTCGCAAGAGATGGTGAGCAAGTACACAATCTAGTCTTCGCAATTAAATACAGCACATTGACGCCGCGCGTCTACCAACGTTCACGAAGCGTCAACCACCGCTGGTAATTCTTCATCGCTCTCCAACTCAAACGTTTGCACGCTCGTGTCGTTGAACGCGCCTTGCACGGCAAACGTATCCCCCGGATCAAGCAGTGATGCGCGAGCGATGGACGACGCCGCGATGACGTGCGAGGGTCGCTTCTTCTCGGGATCCGCGCTCTTCGCTCGCCATCGATCGGCGTACGTCTCAAACGTGTTCCCGACGCACACTAAATCTCTCAACGCGCCCACGCTCCAACGCGCGCGAACGACGTCTTCGTACAAGTGTCCCTCACAATGCGGCATGTAAAACACCACCAACTCATCCTTCGTCGACGAAGACGCCGACACGTACTCGTCGCACCTTTCCCGCGTCAACGTCTCGCATTCGTCGCCGTCGCCCGCGAGCACCTTTTCGTCCACAATCGTAAAGCACGGATCGTACGCCTTCAACCGCACGCGCGTCGCGTCGTCGTTCGACCGTTCGCGCAACCGCTCGCACGCGCGCGACGCGAACGCGAGCTGACACCTCGCCGCCGCGCTCGCGTCCGGCGACCCCAAACCCAACGCGAGCACCGTCACCGCCCGCCCGCGCGCGCGCGTCGCCACCGCGTCGCGCACCGCGTCGACGGCGGCGTCCAGGCACGACGCCGCGCGCACGTCCGCCGTCGCGCGTTCGACGCGCGTCGCGCACGCGGCGACGCGCGCGGCGAGTGCTTCCGCCGACAGCGCCGCTTCCTCGGCGCGCGCGTCGACGGCGCGGTTCGTCGCCGCCGCGCGCGCGGCGAGCGCGGCCTCGGCCCTGGCGCCGATCGCGCGCTTACCCGCGCGCGTCACCGGCGTCCAGGCGTCGTCGGGCGCCATCGCGCCGCCGCGACGTCGCGCGCGCGGTGTGACGTTTCGCGTCGGGGCGCGCGCGTCGTCCGCGTCGCGCGACGGCGCGCCCGTGACTTCCGAGCGCTCGCGGCGCGCGACGCGCGCCGCTGGGCGTACGGGCACACCGATCGCGTCCCGTGCCGACGGTGTCCGACGGTGTCCGACAGCGTCCGAGAATTTTGAAACATTTTTGTCACTTTT
>Ga0181560_10000181_pt1 | contig 53222 bp, 31 predicted proteins | sample 011ome_20_FD_133751 | JGI IMG/M metagenome (GOLD analysis project Ga0181560, IMG submission 133751) | Coastal salt marsh microbial communities from the Groves Creek Marsh, Skidaway Island, Georgia - 011509CT metaG (megahit assembly) | ecosystem: Environmental > Aquatic > Marine > Intertidal... | reverse complement strand
GCTGAGCGCGTCGTGTCCCTCCAGAAACAGCACGCGCGCGAACAAACGCATCTTCACCACCGCGTGCTTCCCCTTCGCGCGCTCGATCGCCTTCACGCGCCGCCGCAGCCCGCCCTCGTCCATCGTCCGCACGCGCATCAGCGTGTGCTGGTACGACGCCGTGCCGACGATGGAGACGCGCGCCTGGCGTCCCGCCCAGCGAAGGCGGAAGGCTTCCTCCTCCGCCTCGTGATCGCCGTCGAGCGCGTACGCGTCGTGAGCGGCGCGGCGGCCGCGGGCGCGCTCGTCGGCGTCGTCGCCGTCCACGCCCTCGGGGTGCGACGCCGCCTCGCACGCGATGCGCTTCGAGCGGCGCGCGCCCTCGACGACGCCGTTCTCCCCGGCGGCGACGCGCTTCTTTTTCGGCCTACCTGTAGTAGACGCTCTCTTCGCGTCGCCTCCTCCGTCGACGTCGTGCCCGCATCGTTGTCTCGCCGCGGAGACGATGTCGTGGTCCGCGAGGCCGAGCTGCTTCATGATCTCTCTGTTCCGTCGGATCCGCGCGATGCGCTCGAGCTCGTACTCGGACAGCCCGGCCTCGTTCTCCGCGTCCTCTCCCGCGAACATGGTGGACGATTTCGTCAGCTGCGATGCCGACTTTTAATTTAAATCCGCGCACAGCAGTCGCGATCGCCGCGCGCCGCTCGATCACTGCGGCTTTCGGAAGATGGCGACGATGACGAAGAATCCGAGAAGGACCGTCTGCGCGGCGATGCAAATCTTCAGCAGCTCGTCTATGACCCCCTGGTCCATCGACGCGACCGCGCGCGTTCGAATGCCGCGCCCTCGGCCTCGCCCACAACGCGAATATTATTCGCGTCGCAAGCCAGGCTGGCGCCGTGACCCTGCCGCGACTGCAGTCGTTTTCAGGCGATCAGAGCCCGCGTCTCTCCGTCGCCCTCCTCGCGCGGCGGCGGCGGCACACACCCGCGCACGCGTGGCTCGCGCGTTCGATCGCGACCGATCGCGCCGCGCCCACGGCGCACCCCCGCGCGCACCGCGCCGGGCGACATCCGCCGGTCGTCGCGCGTCCGCGCGACCACCGCGCCGACCTTTCCCTCAAACTAAATTGGTCGTCGGTCGCGCCGTCCGACGACTAATCGAGGGCAGAGCCGAGGCGAACACCCCCGCGGTCGAACGCGGGCGCGTTCGACCGCGCCGCGCGCGCGATCGGTTCGCCCAACCGCGTCCGTCCCCGTGACGCCGACGCCGACGCGGCATCGACGGTGGACGCGGCGATGTTGCGCTCGCTGTCCAAGCGCGAGCAGCCGGAGTCGCGCGTCGTGTTCGTCGACCCGCTCGACGCGAACGCGGCGTTCAAGTACAAGGGCAACTCGATCTGCACGGGCAAGTACAACCTCTTCACGTTCCTGCCCAAGGCGCTGTACGAGCAGTTCCGCCGGGTGGCGAACATTTACTTCCTCTCCGTCGCGATCATCTCGCTGTTCCCCGCCATCTCGCCGATCGAGCCGTACACGATATGGACGCCGCTCATCTTAGTCGTCGGGCTCTCCATGGCGAAAGAGGCGGTGGAAGATTATAAAAGGCATAAGCAGGACAAGGAGCAAAACACGACGCTCACGGAACGGTTCAACGGGACGTCCATGACGCAGTGCGAGTGGCGCGAGGTGCGAAGCGGCGACCTCGTCAGGGTCGTGAGAGACCAGGCGTTCCCGTGCGACCTCGTCCTCCTCGCGTCCAACCTGGACGACCGCGTGTGCTACGTGGAGACGAAGAACTTGGACGGGGAGACGAATTTAAAACTCAAACGCGGCGTGGAAGGGATGGGCAAGGTGGTCGACGGCGGGAACGCGATCCTAGCCGCGATGAGCTCGAACAAGGCGTGCCACGTCGAGTGCGAGCACGCGAACAACTCGCTGTACACGTTCACCGGGAACTTAGACGCGACGAGGGAGGTGTACGACGGCTCTCCGTTCGAAGGCGACGTCAAGAAAATCTCTCTGCAGCCCGTCAACGTGCTGTTGCGCGGGAGCTCGCTGCGGAACACGGAGTACGTCATCGGGATCGCGATATACACCGGGCACGACACCAAGGTGATGATGAACTCGTCCGCGGCGCCGTCGAAGCGCAGCACCGTGGAGCGCGGGATGGACCAGATCGTCCTCGCCATGCTCGCGTTGCTCGTGATCATATGCACCGTCACCGCCGTCGTGTGCGGGCTGTGGATCAAAGACGAGTCCCTGGATCACTGGTACATGAACACGGTGGTCGCGGACATGGTGTTCGACCCGAGCGACTCCACGACCGTGGGGTTAGTGGCGTTTTTGACGTCGTACGTGTTGTACGGGTACTTGATTCCGATTTCTCTGTACGTGTCGCTGGAATTCGTCAAGGTGTGCCAGGCGATGATCTTCCTGAACAACGACAAGCGGATGTACCACGCGGAGACGGACACCCCGATGCGCGCGCGGACGTCGAACCTGAACGAGGAGCTCGGGATGGTGAACACGGTTTTGTCGGACAAAACCGGGACGCTGACGTGTAACTCGATGGAGTTTTTCAAGTGCTCCGTCGCGGGCGTGTCGTACGGCGAGGGCGTCACGGAGATCGAGCGGAACATCGCGCAGAGGCAAGGGAGGATCCTGAGCGCGCCCTCGAGCGCGAAAGCGATCGAGCCGGGGTTCAACTTCAAGGACAAGAGGATCGACAACGGCGCGTGGATGGGTTTACCGAACGACGGCGACATTCGCGAGTTTTTCCGCTGCCTCGCCGTGTGCCACACGGTCATCCCGGAGGGTGAGCCGAACCCGGACACGATCTCGTACCAGGCCGAGTCCCCGGACGAGGCCGCGTTCGTCGTCGCCGCGAAGCGGTTCGGCTTTTTCTTCAAGACGAGGAACACCTCGGGCGTGGACGTCGAGGAGCCGAGCGGCAAAGGCGGCGGCGTCCGTGACGCGCACTACGACGTGTTGAACATCCTCGAGTTTAACTCCACGAGGAAGCGCATGTCCGCGATCGTGCGCACGCCGGAGGGTAAGATCACGCTCTTCTGCAAGGGCGCGGACAGCATCATATACGACCGCCTCGCGTACGGGAACCAAAAGTACACGGAACCGACGCAGGCGCACATGGACGATTACGCCGCGAGCGGATTGCGCACGCTGTGCCTCGCGAAGAGAGACATCCCGGAGGCGGAGTACGCCAAGTGGAACGAAGGCTACGTCGAGGCGGCGCAGGCGATGGAGAAGAGGGACGAGAAGATCGAAGCGTGCGCGGAGGCGATCGAGAGAGACCTGTACCTCCTCGGCGCGACCGCGATCGAGGATAAGCTCCAGGACGGGGTGCCGCGTTGCATCGCGCAGCTGATGAAAGCGGGGATGGCGGTCTGGGTCTTGACCGGGGATAAGCAAGACACCGCGATCAACATCGGTCAGGCGTGCTCGCTGATACGACAGGACATGGAGATGCACGTCGTGAACGTGGACGAGCTCGTGAGGCAGGAGGCGGACCGCGAGATCACGCGCGCGGAGTTTGACGCGCTCGCGCGCGAGAGCGTGCGGCGTCAAATCGCGGAGGGGACGAATAAAATCGAAGCGTTGAAGTTCGCTCAATCCGGGAAGGAGATGTCGCTCGTCATCGACGGCCGGTCGTTGTCCTTCGCGCTCGAGAAGGAGATCGCGCCGATGTTGTTAGACCTCGGCTGCGCGTGCACGTCCGTCGTGTGCTGCAGGGTATCGCCGTTGCAGAAGGCGCTCGTGACGGGCTTGGTGAAGGACAGCGGTCGCACGACGCTCGCCATCGGAGACGGCGCCAACGACGTCGGGATGATCCAAGCCGCGCACATCGGCGTCGGCATCTCCGGGCAGGAGGGGATGCAAGCCGTGATGGCGTCCGATTTCGCGTTCGCGCAGTTCCGGTACTTGGAGCGTCTGCTCCTCGTGCACGGGCGGTACAACTACAAGCGGATCGCGAAGATGGTTACGTACTTCTTCTACAAGAACCTCGCGTTCGGTCTGTCGTTGTTTTACTTCAACCTCACGAGCCAAGGCAGCGGGCAGATCATCTACAACGACTGGCTCATGTCCGCGTTTAACGTGTTGATGACGTCGTTCCCCGTGCTCGCGTTGGGGTGCTTGGACCAAGACGTGAACCAGCGGAGCTGCCTGAAGTTCCCGCGGTTGTACAAGCAGTCGCAGAACAACGAGTGCTTCAGCACGATCGTCAAGCTCGGCTGGGCGGCGAACGGCGTGTACGTCAGCGTCATCAACTTCGTGTTCGTCTTCTACCTCATCCACGGCGGCGAGGCGGACTCCAGCGCCGGCCACGTGTTCGGGCTGTGGGAAGTCGGCACGCAGCTCTACACCGGCATCGTGATCACGGTGAACTTACAGATGGCGCAGATGATCAACTACTGGACGTGGATCCATCACGCGTGCATATGGTCCTCCATCGCCATATGGTACGCGTGTAACATCATCCTGAGCACGACGGATCCGTACTGGAGCACGTACTCGTACACCATCTTCCACACGTCCGTGGGGCCGACGTCGAAGTACTGGGCCGGGATCCCGCTTCTGGTCGCCGCGGGTTTGCTCCCGGATCTCATGTACCGCGGGTTGCGCCGCGCGCTCTACCCGGAGTATCATCATCTGGTGCAAGAACACGAGGCGAAGCACCGCGGACGCGGCGAGTCGAAGGGGGTCTCTGCGCCCGGGGCGGAGACGGGCGACTTGGAGTCCGGCGGCGGCGGAGATGATGGGGCGTCACCGCCGCGGAGGGAGAGGGACGATCGGCTCGCGCGCGGCGGCGTCGTCGGCGTCGGGGTCGGGGTCGGGGTCACGGCGTCGCCGGTCAAGCCGGGGACGTTGACGGGCGCGACGCCGGATCCGTCGAGCGCGCATCACACGCCGAGGGAGGAGACGACGTCGCTGAAGGACTACCTCGATCAGGTCGCGAGGGGCGCCGAGGAGGATCCCGACGACGAAGGGTTCGCGTGGCGCCCGCGGCCGACGCGAGAGACGGGGAGCCGGCCGCCGTCGCAGTTTTCGAGCCGGCCTTCGAGCCGGCCGCCGTCGGGCGGGGTGAACTGACGCTCCGCTTCGTCGGCACGGGTTGCTTTGACAATGTTTGTTTGACATATCACGCATATAGTTGTACATGAAATGCGTGCTATTAAACAACGACGCGCCGCGGACGTCGAACGAACGAATATCATATAACGACGCTATCGACGCGCGCAGCCTCCGGTCTATCTCTCTCGTCCGTCGTCAGCTGAGCCACACCCCCGCGGCGAGCAGAGCGCCGAAGAAGAGATGCAACGCCGCCGCGCGCGCCAACACGCCGTTGAGCACCTTCCCCGCCCGCGCGCGATCCCACTCCCCCGCGACCGCCCACGTCGTCATCAACACGTCGACCGCGATCGGGAGCGTCAGCGACGACAGCGCGGCCGCGCGCCAGTACGTCTCCACGCCGAGATACGCCGTCACCTCTGGGAATCGCCGCGCGACGACGGCGCCGAGCCAGTGCGCGTTCAACAGGTACGGCGCGATCGTCAGCGCCGTGATCTCCCACCGCGCGAACGTCTCCCCGAACACGACGCACAGCGTGTTCTTCCCCACCCTGCCGTCCGTCCTCGCGTCGCGCAGGTTATTGATCGCGAGGAGCGACGTGCACAGCGCTCCCACCTGCGCGGAGGCGACGAGCGTGTTGAACGAAAAAAAATCGCTCCTCGCGTTCCCCGCGTGCACGTGCCGCATCCCCCCCACGGCGACCCACCCGAAGAACACGAGCACGGTGAGTTCGCCGAGCCCGTGGTACCCGAGCGGGTACTGCCCGGCCGTGTACGAATATCCCGCGAGGCACGACGTGACGAGCAGGAGCGCGAGCGGCCATCCGCGATCGGCGATCGCCGGCGCCATCGCGACCGCGGACAGGACGAAGCACGCGCACCCCGCGGCGTGCACCGCGCGCGGCGTGAACGCGCCCGCCTGCGTCACGCGCGTCGGCCCGACGCGATCGTCGGCGTCCGCGCCGGAGAGGAAGTCGCACGCGTCGTTCACGAGGTTCGTGCCGACCTGCACGAGGAGGTAGCCGAGGAGCGCCATGTTGGCGTTGCCCCACGCGCTGGCGTGCGCGGCTTTCGTCCCGAGCGCGCCGCCGACGAGGTACGGCACGAGCGCGGCGGTGAGCGTCTTGGGGCGGAGCGCGGCGACGTACATCCGCGCGGGCGCGGGCATGGCCGTCGTCTGGCCGTCGTATGGGACGCGGCGACCCGCCCTCCGCGCGTCGCGATCTGACGACGACGTGGCGTGGTTCGGCCGACGCGATGACTGCGTTTAACAACGACGACGTCGCGTCGCGTCGTCACTCCGTCATGCGTCTCCCTCCCGCGCGCGCGGTCGCGATGCTGCCGCTCGCGCTGTGCGTCCTCGCGACGGCGTGCGCGGCGCCCGCGAGCGCGAGCGCGGCGCGCGCCCCGCGCTTCCCTCGCGTCTCCCGCGGCCACCCGCCGCCGCACGCGCGCTTCAAGTCCCCGATCTCGCAGTGCGACGAGCGAAGACGCGACGCGCCGGTGGACCACTTCTCGTTCCCTCGCGGCGGCGTATCCGGCGTATCCCTCGAGGCGCGTCGTCGCCCGCGTCCGCGTCCGCGTCCGACGGCGACGTACTCGCAGCGGTACTTCGTGTGCGCGAGGCACGCGCGCGGGGCGGACGCGCCGCTGTTCTTCTACGTCGGGAACGAGGCGGACGTCGAGCTGTACGTGAACAACACGGGGCTCATGTGGGAGCTCGCCCCCGAGCACGGCGCCGCGCTCGTCTTCGCGGAGCACCGCGGGTACGGACGGTCGCCGCTCGGCGACGGGAACCTCGCGCACCTCACGTCCGAGCAGGCGATGGCGGACTACGCGACGCTCATCGCGGAGTTGAAGACGAGCGACGCGTTTCGTTCATCCGCCGCGGTGATCGCGTTCGGCGGGTCGTACGGCGGCATGCTGAGCACGTGGATGCGTCTCAAGTACCCGTGGCTCGTCGCCGGCGCGATCGCGGGGAGCGCGCCGATCTGGAGCTTCGACGGGGAGTCCCCGCGCGTGGACGCGGGCGCGTTCGCGGAGGGGGTGACGCACGACGCGAGCGAGGACGCGGGCGCGAACGCGGCGTGCGTCGGGCGCGTGAGAGCCGCGTTCGCGACGATGCTCGAGGCGCGGCGAGACGACGCGAGGCGGGAGAGGACGACGATGCGCGAGTCGATGCGGCTGTGCGACGCGCTGCGCGCGCCCGAGGACGTCGACGACGCGATGGCGTGGGCGCAAGACGCGTTCGATTACATGGCCATGGGTAATTACCCGTATCCGAGTTCGTACATCCTCAACGGGGACGGGACTCTGCCGGCGTATCCGATGCGCGTCGCGTGCGACGCCGCCGTCGGGTTTGAACGGCTCTCGGGAGACGGTGGTCACGGCCACGACGACGACGACGACGACGCGGGGCTTCTGTCCGCGCTCGCGGACGCGGTCGGCGTCTTCTACAACCACTCCGGCGACGCGGCGTGCTTCGATATCCGCGCCGGCGTGAACGAAGACTCGCGGCGCGACGGCGACGGGTGGGACTGGCAGTTCTGCACCGAGCAATTCATGCCGTCGTCGAGGGACGGCGAGCGGGACATGTTCTGGAAACAGCCGTGGAACGAGTCCGAGCAGATCGCGCGCTGCGAGAAGCGATGGGGCGTGACCCCGAGAGTCGGGTGGGCGACCACGCAGTTCGGGGGACGGCGCCTGAGCGACGCGTCCAGGATCGCGTGGTCCAACGGCGACCTCGACCCGTGGTCGCGTCTCGGCGTGAACGCGAACGTCTCCGACTCGTTGGTCGCGGTGAGACTGGTCCCCATACGACCCCGGACGCGATGTGAACGCCGTTCCTTAAGGAGTTGGACGTTCCCCGTCGTCGACCGTTCTTCGCCCGCGCTTCACTTTCAACGAACGTTCGATCGCGTCGGTCCCTTTCAACCCCCCTTTCGACTGATGCGCCGCGTCGCCCGTTTCGTCGTCAGGTTCCCGTTCGCGGCGGCGCGCATCACTTGGACTTCATGTGGAGCCACCCTGACGACATCGAGAGCGTGAAACGAGCGCGCGCGATGGAGGGTAGGCTCATCGCGGAGTGGATCGACATCGCGCGGCGCGAGGGCGGCGAGGCGAAGACGAAGACGAAGACGAGCGGAGAAGAAGAAGAAGAAGAAGAAGAAGAAGAAGAAGAAGAAGAAGAAGAGAGATTGATTTTTTTTTCACAGTAGGCGTATGTAGTTCTGTTCTTGCACCGACCGCCGCGCGACCTCGGCCTCCTTCGGCCTCCTTCGCGCGCTTCCTTCGTCGCTTCATCGCGCAGCCCGTCGATTATTAACTCCCGTACGAAGGGTCCGAGGAGTCGTACGCGTATTTCGACTTCCACGGCGGCCAATCGTAATTCACCGCGAGGATGGACGGGAGCTCGGTCGGTGGGCCGCCCGGGAGGTGCCTCGACTCGTTCGGCGCGCACAGGGTGAAGTACACGTGCCCGTCATCTCGCACGCGCGGGCACATCTTGATCGCGAACACGGAGCCGAGCACTGTTCCGCACGCGACCAAGAAGAAGAAGATGGTCATCGTGAGGTAGACCCAGAACCGGTACGAAAACAGCCGCCAGTTTTTCAATCCGCCGGTGACGCGCGCGTATTCCTTCTCCGCGCGCTTAAACGTCCGCGTGAAGTCGACGCCGTGGAACTTGTACTGCGCGAACATCGTGACGAACGATAGGCCGACCTCGATCGCGACGAGCTTCAGGCACTGCGACGCGAGCTCGTCGTAGTCCGTCGTGCGCGTCGCGCCGTCGTCGAGCGTCGGCGTCGACGGGAGATTCATCACCGCCATGAGCGGCGTCAGAAAAGCGATCGCCGCGAGCTCGCTGAAGACGTTCCCGAGGCACGACACCGCGTGCAACTCCTCGGACTTGTCGCTCGCGAGGTACGCGTCCGCGGTCGTGGTCCCGAGCACGAGCTTGCTGAAGTACGCGTCGCGGTGCTTGATCGTGCTGTTCAGCATGAGCTCGTTGAGGGAGATGATGAGCTGCAGGGTGATGACGTCCATCTTGCCGTCGTTGGTGATCACGAAGAGGAGGAGGCGCGAGAAGACAGCCTGGTTGATGATCGGTCCCATGAACATCGGGGTGTTTAATCCCGCGCCCGGGGTCGGGCTCATCATCGCGCAGTGCCTGTGCGCAGCCTTCAGCGACTCCCACAGGATGGGGTCGAACAAGAAGCGGACGACGAGTTTCATCGCGAACGCGTATTGCCCCGTCGCCGTGGACACGTTGGAGATGGCCATGATGTACGCCATCGCGGACATGCCCTGGTACGTGAAGATGAAGTAGATGAAGTTCATGTCGCGAGTCTCGTACGCGGCCCAGACGGCGATGAAGCTCGCCAACCACCCGGCGAAGGAGATGGACCACGACCAGAGGTGGCGGTATCCCGTGGCGGAGTAGTCGATCAACGGGACGAGGAAATATATCGCCGCCAACGCTAAGTATAGCTTCGTTGGCCACCGTCGCGTCTTCCGCTGGAGGTTCCACGTGAACATGTGCATGAAGAAGATGTTGTCCGAGCTCGTCGAGGACCACATGCGCACCATGCGCACGACGTAGACGCTGAACGCGCCGAGGGATTCCATCGGCTTAAACGCGTCCGCGGTGTAGTTTGGGGTGTAACAGCGCATCCATCGTCGCGTGATCTCCGTCTGTCCGTGCGTCTCGAAGACGTCGCGCGTGAGCCCGCGCGAGCACTCGCGCGTCGCGGAGTACACGACGAGGTATAAGACGCTCGTCACCGCGAGCGCGAACAGGAGGATGTACTTCATGTGCGACCACCACATCTGGATCGTGGGGACGAGCGCGGACGGTTTAGGATGGAACATCGCGTCGGGGGCGGACGCGGTGCACGACACGGCGGCATCATCCTCTTCGGGCGCGTCCTCGAAGTCGCGCGCGAGGTGGCGGTTCGTCACGAAGACGTCCGCGTCCTTCGCGCGCGACTTGCGCGGCACGCACGTCGTGAACGGCGGCATCGCGATGCGGGGAAGAGGTCCTGCGTGCGCGGCGTCGCGGCGCGCGGACGCGAGTGCGGATCTCGCGCGATGCTGCCAATTCGAGACGACTCGAACCGGCGCGGCGCGCGGTTCCCCGAACGACGAACCGTCGCGTCGTTCCGTCCCTTTTCGGCCGCGGCGGGGTCCGGGGTCGCCGCCGCCGCGTCGGAACGATCTCTGATCTCCTACGCAATCGCTAGCTACTACGCAACACAACTCGGGCTACTCGACGCGACGCCACCCCGCGCGCGGCGAGTCGCGACGCGGCAGACGGCGACGACGACCGAAGAACGCGCCGAGCGTCCGATCGATCCGATCCATCTCCGCCGCCGCCGACGACCTCTCTCGCCCACCCGTCCCCCAACCCCCGTCACGCGTGCGACGGAAACACGTGGAAGAAGTGGTACACCTCCTCTCTGTCCCGCACCCCCACCAGCGTGTCGCACGTCTCGCACTTCACCTCGTGGTACGGCCCGTCCTCGTCCGGCACGTCCAGCTGTCCCTCCGAGCCGCGCAGCTCCGTCGTCGCGTCGGTGACGACGCAGTTTTGCACGAACATGGCGCGAAACTGTTCGTCGCTGCGCGCGTGTTTCTGGCAGTCGATGGTGACGATCTCGAGGCAGCCCGGGCAGCTCAGGATCGCGTCGGATTGGCGGCCTCCGCGCTGTTTGTCCGCCCACTTCTGGTCCAGGTCGTCGAGGTCGTCGCCGTACAGACCGTCGTCGTCGTTCAGGTCGTCCACGGCGTCCGGGATGGAAAATTTCACGCGCTTCTTCTTCTGCTTCTTCTTCTTTCGCGGATCGCCGTCGCCGTCTCCGTCTTCTCCCGCTTTCTCCGCGTCCTTCGCGGCGCCCTCCTCGCCCGCGCCGGCCACCTTCTCCTCGAGCTTCGCGTTCGCGGCCGCGCGCGCGGCGTCTTTCTTCTTCTTCCCGCGCCACGACTCGTCGTCGAAGTCGTCGCTGTCGTACGATCCGCTCGAGTCGGAATCGTCCCCTTCCGAGTCCGAGAGCCACCACCTCGCGCCGCCGTCGAGGTTCTGCGGGCCCCCGAACTCAGCCTCGAACGCGTCCGCTCTCCGCTCGCGCCAGCTCTTGAGCGGCGGCTTCTTCGCGTCGTCCGGAGGATCCGCCGCGGGAGGATCCGCCGCGGGCGCGGGCGGATCCGCGGCCGCGGGCTCGATCTCCATCGCGCGCGTCGTCGTTGTGAATCTCAGTTCATCATCAGTTCGTCGCGATCTCGGAAGCTGAGTGTGTCTGAGTGCCCATTTTTCGTTAAGGTTACTACGCTCGCTACCCCGCGTCGCCGCGCCGCGTCGCCTCCCACGCGCACGAGCACGCGAAGAACGCGCCAAAGACCGACGCGTGCGCGCGCGCGTCGAACCCGCGGCCGCACGTCGTCAGCACCGCGGAGTAGATCGCCACCGTCCGCCGCGCCGCCTTCGAGACCGCCTCCCGCGCGAACCCGAACGTCCCCTCCCGGGGGGTCCGACGCCGGGTCTCCCCCCGCGCGTCGACGACGCGCTCCGCGCTCAGCCCGAGCCCGTTCACGAGCCCCCAAATCAACCAGTGCGTCTGGAACCCGTGGAAAGACGTCGAGAACGCCACGACGGCGACGACCGCGAGGTGCCCGCCGCCGAGCGGCTGGAACACGGAGGCGTAAAAAAACTGAAACAGAGACGCGTGAAACACGCTCCAGTGCCTGCGGAACGATTCGCACGCGTCCAGCCAGAACACCGGGGTGTCGTGCGGGACGTCGCGCGCGTCGTCGACGAACGACGCGAGCGCCCAAGGAAGCGCGAAGACCACGTGCGACGTCGCCCACGTCATCGTGAGGTACGTCACGACGTGAGCGAACAGTCGGAGAAACCCGAGGCTCCGCGTCCAAAGCGATGTCGGGGTGGAGTTCAAAGGCGTCAGATGGAGTTGAAAGGCGTCGAGGGCGGGGATTGAAAGCGAGGGGTGGGAGCAGAGAATCGCCGGGAAAAGTCCTTAAGGATCGGCGTTCACCACGCGAACGCTGTCGTATGGGGACCAGTGTATAGAACACACCTCCGCGTCCACGCCGCCGCGGTCTCGGCGCCGCCCTCGAACACCCTCGCGCCGTGGAACACCGCGGAGGGGTAGTACCCGTGCTGCATGGACGCCTCCGCGGCGACGCACCAGGCGAAGATATGCGCGAGGGACGCGAGGAGTCGTCGGAGCCGAGCGCGACGCGCGCCGCCGCGCCTTTCGCGTCGTCGTCGCGCGTCCGTCGTCGGAGGCGATGAGGGTCGTTCTATACGAGCGAATGTCGGGGTGGAGTTGAAAGGCGTCAGTTGGAGTTGAAAGGCGTCGAGGGCGGGGATTGAAACCGAGGGACCCTGGGCGGAGAGATGCGCCGGGCAAAGTCCTTAAGGATCGGCGTTCACCACGCCGACGCGGTCGTATGGGGACCAGTGCATAGAACGCGCCTGAGGGTCCGGAGGCGCCGCGCGTCGCCGGGCTCTTCGCGAACGTCGCGAAGCTCACGAACGGCCCGCACTGGTACAGCGGCGGGTACATCACGTACGACACGCACGCGGCGAACCGCTCGAACGTGACGCCCGCGGCGTCCCCGGACGTCTCCAGGCCGTGGGATATCATTCGAATCAACGAAAACCGCGCGGCTTTCCTGTGGTCGAACGAACAGGACGCGCGACCGAGGAACCCTACGCTCGCGAGCTCGAGCCACCACCCCCCGCGGCGCCGCGCGCGCTTCGACGCCGACGCCGACGCCGCGGACGCGGACGGTTCCGTGAGATTGCACGCGAGCAACAGGCACGCGCCCGCGACCCACGTGGCGCGTTTTCGATCACGCGGTCGGTCGAACGCGCGGCCCGCGAAGAAGACGGCGCACGTCGGCGCCAACACGAACGCCGCGCCGGGGACGCCGTGCGCGAGCGCCGCGTGCGCGAGCGCGCACCAAAACGCCGTCGTCTTCGGGGGTACTTTACATACGCGCGCCGCGACGACGCGAACCGTCGCGATGACGACCGCGGCGGCGACCTGAAACGGCGCGACCGTCCTCGACCACTCGAGCAGCCGCCAGTGCGCCGCGCGGTCGACGCGTCTTCGTCCGAGACCCCAGAGACCCCGCATGCGTTCCTCCCCAAACGCGCGCGACGACAGCGCGGACGACGTGAACATCGCCCACGGCGCCGGCGTCGTGGCGACCGCGACCGCGACGAGGACCGCGCAGACGACGAGAGGTCTCGACGGCGCGCGCATCGACCCGGGTAAGGTCGCGACGGTTGGCGTTTCGTCTTCCCCCGCGACGGTTGGCGTTTCGTCTTCCCCCGGGTCTCCTCCGGGCGCGTCGGGCGCGACGGCGAGGTCGCACAACGCGCGCGCGAGCGTCCGCGGCGTGCTCCCCTCGACCAGCAACAACGTCGGCGGGAGCGCGATCGCGAGGTCGAGCTCGAGCTCGCCGTGCATCGTCGCGATGGCGAACGAGTCCATGACGCCCTCGCGATTCAGCCGCGTGTTGGCGTCCACGCGGCGGCCCGGGCCCGCGCCGCGTCCGTGACGACGACGCACGTGATCGAGCAACGCGGCTTCCATCTCCGCGACGACCGCGTCGCGTCCGCGCGACGCGTACGTCCGCAGCAGCGGCGCTCTGCCGTCCGGGAACGGCCGATGGCGGCGGCGGCGGCGGTTCACATCCGCGTCATCGTCGCCGGTGGACGCGCGTCGGTTCGTCTTCATAGCGTCGACGACCGAGAGCGTCCCGTCCCGAAACGCCTCCGCGCACGCGCGGCGTCGGAGCTTCCCGCTCGTCGTCCTCGGCGCCGTCCGCGCGCGCAGAAGCAGAACGTCCTCGCGCCGCACGCTCACGCCGTGCGTCTGCGAGATGACCGCGCGAACGCCGTCGACGACGACGCCCGCGAGAGACGCGGAGATGGCGTCGTCGCGCGTCTCCGCGATCACGCCGATCGACTCGTCGGTCGTCGACCCGTCGCGCTCGATCGAGAACGCCGCGATCGACCCCGGACGCAGCGCCCCTCGCGCGCGAGACGCCCCCGTCCCGTCGCCCCACCCCTCGCTCGCGTCCGCGTCGCGTATCGTCCGCTCGATGTCCTCGGGCGCGAAGTTCCGCCCGCCGACGACGATGAGGTCTTTCGATCGGCCCGTCACGAACAACTCGCCGTCGCGCGCGAACCCCTCGTCGCCGGTCCGCAGGAACGCGCCGCCGCGCTTCCCGTCGACGTCGTCCGCCAGCGTCGCGCCGAACGCGCCGTCGTCGTCCGCGTCGCCGCCGTCGCGCCGCCAGAACCCGGACGCGATCGACGCGCTCCTCACCCAAATCTCCCCGACCTCTCCGTCCGCGCACCGCGCGCGTCGCGCCGCGTGCACGACGCACACCTCGACGTCCCCGCGCGGCGCGCCCACGCTGGCGACGCGCCGCACGTCCACGACGGAAGACGCGCGACCGTCGATTCCCGTCGCGACTACGACGACCGCTCGCTTATCGCGCTCGAGCGACGACCCGCAGATCGATATCGACCGCGACGGCCCGTCGCACACGTACACGACGCTCTCCGCGAGGCCGTACCCGTGAAACATCGCGCCGGGCGAATACCCGCACGCCTCGAACGCGGCCGCGAAGACCGCCGACGTCCTCGGATCTATCCTCTCCGCGGCGTTGAGACAATGCCGCAGAGACGACAGGTCTAACCCCAACGCCTCCCTCGCGTGTATCGGCAACGCGTTGAAACGCGCCGCGCAGAGGCGGTACGCGAAATCCGGCGCCTGCGTCATCGTCGCGCGGTATCTCGACGCGACGCGCGCCCACACAAGCGGGTCGCGCATGAACGCGACCGGGCTCACGCTGACGCACGTCGTGCGCGGTGGCGGGGTGTTGCTATCGCATTCCGCCGCCGGGATCGTCAACGGCACGAGGTACGCGCCGACGAGGCCCATGTCGTGGTACTGCGGCAGCCACGTGACCTCGACGTCGGCGGCGGTGACGCGAAAATTGCGTCGTATCGACGCGCAGTTGTGCGTCACGTTGGCGTGCGTGATCACGACGCCCTTGGGCGCGGACGTGCTCCCGGAGGTGTACTGCACGAACGCGACGTCGCCGGGGTTCGGGGACGGCGATGATAACTTCCGCGCGTTGGGCGTTTCCGCGGTCTCCGCGGCGCCCGCGACGAGGCGCTCGATCGGGAGCCACCGCACGCCGCCGCCGCCGCCGCCGCCGCCGCCGCCGCCGCCGAGGCGGCCGCGCCCGAACATCGTCGACGCGATCCTCCCCGCGCGCGCCGCGAGCGACCTGACCCGCACCGCGGTCGCGTACGACGTCGTCGTGATCGCGACGTGCGCCCCGAACGCGTCGTACGTCCGCCGTAAGTCGTCCATGGACCTCGCGAACGCGCGCGCGTTCGCCGTCGGATCAGGCGGGTACGCCGGCGCGACGACGACGCCGCGCGCGGCGCACGCGCCGAGAAACACGGGGAGGAACTCGAGGCCCGGAGGGAACACGAGGAGCGCGCGCAACTGCGAGTCGCGCGGCCCGCCCACGCCGTCCCCTCCGCCGCCCGCGGCGAGGCGCTCGAGCGCGTCGCGCGTCGCCGCCGCGCGCGCGCGGAGCGTCGCCGCGTCGAGACGCGAGCGCTCGGTGGCGCCGTCGTCGCTCAACGCTGCGTACGCGAAGGCGCGCGGGTGCGTCGCCGACCACGCCTCGAGGCCGGCCAGGGGGTGGATCAGCGACAGCGGCGGCGGCGGCGACCGCGACGGCGGCGGCGGCGGCGACCGCGACCGCGACGGCGGCGGCTCCGCGGCGGCGGGCGCTTCGGCGAGCGCGCGCGCCGCCTCGACTTTTCCGTCGTCGTCCGCGTCTCCCGCGCGTCGTCGGGCCCCTCGCGCGCGCGTCTCGTCGTCGCCACCGCGGTCGTTCGCCGCCGACGTCATCGCCGCGATCGCGCGCGGCGCGTCGCGGCGGGGGAGGGCGCGCGCGCGGCTCGAGTGCGGACCGCGCGTGTTCGTCCGGTGACGCGAGCAGAGTGTCATCAGTTTCAACCAGATCCGTTCCAGGTTCACGCTCTTTCGGCTCTCTATCAACCCGTCCCTTACAACCCGTCCGTCCCTTTCAAACCCGTCCGCTGAAAGTGAGATTCGAACTCACGGCCTTTCGAGGTCCGAAGAGATCCGAGATCTTCTTCCGCACTCCGTCCTTCCGTCCGCGCGTCTCGACACTCCACTCCGCCGCCGCGCGCCTCACGCACGCCGCCGCCGTCCGAGCTCTCGTCGCCTCCCCGCGTCGACGCGCTCCCCGACTCGCCGCCGACGACCCGGCGCGAGCGCGCTCCCCGATCCGTCCGCCCGCGACGCCGGTCGATCGATAGACCGCCGATCTCGGCGACGATCTGCCGCCGCGGATAAGCGTCGTCACGATGGCGACTCTCGCGATGATGCCGACGACGACGACGCGCGCGTCCTCCTCCTTCGCGCCCTCCCCGAGATCGTTCCGCGCCGTCCGCGCGGTGACGCGTCACGCGCCGTCCGCGCGCGCGTCCAGGCTCAACGTCCGCGCGTCAGGCAGCGCGGACGCCGCGTACGACGCCGTCGTCATCGGCGCGGGCGTCTCCGGCCTCAGCACCGCGTTCACGCTCGGAAGGAAGAGCCCGGGGACGCGAACGCTCGTCACGGAAGCGCGCGATCGCGTCGGCGGGAACATCACGACGCGCAGCGAGAACGGCTACGTGTGGGAGGAAGGCCCGAACTCGTACCAGCCGGGCGACGCGATCCTCACCGTGGCGTGCGACGCGGGGATGCGCGACGACATCCTCCTCGCGGATCCGAACAGCGATCGGTACGTGCTCTGGGACGGCGAGCTCAGAGCGTTGCCCAAAGATATTCCCACCGCGGTTCTCGGGACGTTTCTGACGTGGCCCGGGAAGATCCGCGCCGGCCTCGGCGCGATCGGGATCCGCCCGCCGCCGCCGGAGGGGAAGGAGGAGTCCGTGAAGGAGTTCGTGTCACGGAACTTGGGCGTCGAGGCGTTCGAGCGTCTCATCGAGCCGTTCTGCTCGGGCGTCTACGCGGGCGATCCCGCGATGTTGTCCTCCGTCGCCGCCACCGGGAGGGTGCAGCGCCTCGAGCCGCTCGGCGGGTCGCTCGTCGCGGGCGCGCTGAAGGCGCAGAAGGAGGCGTACGACGCGATGAAGGCGAGAGGGCCGCGCGATCCGAGGCTGCCGAAGGTGGAGGGCCAGACGGTGGGATCGTTCCGCGGCGGATTGAAGACGTTTCCGGAGGGGCTCGCGAGAGCGCTCGGCCCGGAGGTGCGTTCCATACACTGGTCCCCATACGACCCCGTCGGCGTGGTGAACGCCGATCCTTAAGGACTTCGCCCGGCGCATCTCTCCGCCCACACCTCGCTTTCAACCCCCGCCCTCGGCGCCTTTCAACTCCATCTGACGCCTTTCAACTCCACCCCGACATCGCTTCGTATGGAACGACCCGGACCCGGAGGTGGTCAAGCTCGAGTGGAAAGTGACGCAAATCACGAAGAACGCCGACGGCGACGGGTTCGACATCGCGTACGATACCCCCGAGGGCGCGAAGACGATCACGAGCCACTCCGTCGTGATGACCGCGCCCGCGTACGTGACGTCGAAGGTGGTGGAGGCGATGGCGCCGGCGGCGTCGGCGGCTTTGGATAAATTTTATTATCCGCCCGTCGCGTCGGTGACGGTGTCGTACCCGAAGGACGCGTTCCGATTGGACGGCACGAGCGCGCTTCCGGAGGGCGGGCTGACCGGGTTCGGGCAGCTGCACCCGCGGAGCCAAGGGATTCGCACGCTCGGGACGATCTACTCGTCGTCCCTGTTCAAAGACGACAAGAGGCAGCCGGACGGCGAGTTCATGATCTTGAACTACATCGGCGGCGCGCGCGACACTGCGGTGAAGGACATGACCGACGAGGCGCTCGTGACGGCGATCCACGAGGACGCGCTGAAGACGATCCTGAAGCCCGGGACGCCGCCGCCCAAGGTGGTCGGCGTGAAGGTGTGGGAGAAGGCGATTCCGCAGTTCAACGTCGGACACCTCGACGTGCTCGCCGACGCCAAGAGAGGGCTGAAGGAAGCCGGGTGCGACGGGCTGTTCCTCGGCGGGAACTACACCGCCGGCGTCGCGTTGGGGCGGTGCGTGGAGTTTGGCGTGGAGCAAGCCGCGGAACTGGAGACGTACATCGCGAGCGTGAAGGCGAAAGAGCTCGCGCGTTGATCGTTCGTTCGCGACTGATGACCCTCGCGTCGCGTCGCGCGTCGGGCATCGTTTTAAATAATTACGAAGGTACTATACACCCTGGACGTCGCCGTTCATCATCCTACTTACCGCATGCCTACCCCTCACACCCCTCGACCGCCGTGCCGCGCGCCCAACGCCCCGAACTTGCTCTCGAACAGCCCCTTCACGAACGCGACGTTCCACGCCGACGCGCCGACGAGCGCCGCCGCTTGCAACAACGCGTACCCGGTCACCTTCGCCGCGATCGAGTCCGCGTTCGCTCTGTGGTGCCGGTCCCTCTCCTTCTGGTACTCCATCTCCGCCCTGACCTCGTTCGTGATGTACTTCAGCGATATGATCGCCGCCTCGAGGTCGGTCACCGTCTCGCGCGTCGCCGCGTCGTGCGCGAAGTGATGACCGACGAGGACGTCGTAGACGACCGTGCGCGTCGCGTGGTCGCGGTTGTGGATGCAAAACTCGTGCGCGCCCGCGCGCTCGCTCTCGAACTCGAACTTGTGGTCGTTCACGCGGTTCTTCTGGAACGCGACGTTGTCTTCGTCGTCTCTGACGACGAGGTCGAACGCGCCGTAGTAGGACCGCGGGTCGAGATCGGGCGACGACGCGGTGAGGAATCCGCTGAACGTGTCCGCGACGCGCGTCGCGTGGACGGTGACGCACTCACGCCCGTCGGGCGCGATCGCGACCTTGACCGCGCGCGCGGGGGAGGCGAAGAAGAGCGCGAGGAGGAGGACGACGAAGAAGAAAAGTCTCGACGTCATCGCGACGACCCGACGCCGCGCGAGGACGACGAGTGACGCGGGCTGCGACAGCGACAGGACGACGCGCTAAAAAATAAAATCGATCCGAGTCGGCATCATCGCGCGCGATCCTTCGGGTCAAATATCCCACGCGGCGCGCGTCCGCGGCACAACGCGACGCACGAAGCGCACGGCGCGGAGTGCCGACACTCTCCAAACACCACCGCGACACCCCGAGCTCGACTCGGCGCGATCCGCGGGACCGGCGGCGCGAACGACGTCCGCGAGCGCGCGGATCCGTCGCGCGAGATCTGATCTTCCCGCCGTCGATTTCGGCGCGAATCGTCGTGGCGTCCTCTCCGCGGCGCGATCTGACCGCGCGATCTCTCGACGCGCTCGCGGAGTGAGCCTCCGATCGACCGCGTGATACGCTCTCGCGCGCGACTCCGCCATGGGAGTCCCGAAGTTCTACCGATGGCTCTCCGAGCGGTACCCGCTGCTGAACCACACGTGCGGCGCCGGTACGGTCCCCATCATCGACAACCTGTACCTCGACATGAACGGCGTCATCCACAACTGCTCGCACGGCGCGGGCACGGACATCAACACGCGAATGACCGAGGACGAGATGATGGCCAAGGTGTTCGCGTACCTCGACCACATCTTCCGCATGGTGCGCCCGCGGCGGCTCCTGTACATGGCGATCGACGGCGTCGCGCCGAGAGCGAAGATGAACCAGCAGCGCAGCCGTCGATTCCGATCCGCGCTCGAGGCGAAAAAGGCGAAAGAAGAGGCGATCGCGAAGGGCGAGCCGGAGCCGTCCGGGGAGCCGTTCGACTCGAACTGCATCACCCCCGGGACGCCGTTCATGGCGAGGCTGAGCGAGCACCTCCGGTTCTACGTCATGAAGAAGCAGACGGAGGACCCGCAATGGCAAAAGGCGACGGTGATCCTCTCCGGGCACGAGGTACGAGGCGAGGGCGAGCACAAGATCATGGAACACATTCGGTGGGCGCGGGGCGAGCCCGGGTGGGACCCGAACCAGACGCACTGCCTGTACGGCCTCGACGCGGATCTCATCATGCTCGCGCTCGTGACGCACGAGCCGCACTTTTGTCTGTTGAGAGAGGTGGTCAAATTCGGCGGCGGCGAACGCGGGCAACCGAGCCGAGAGGTGATGCAAAACCCCACGGACGACGGGTTCTTGCTGCTCCAAATCGGGCTCCTGCGCGAGTACCTGGACCTAGAGTTTCGCGTCGTCGCCCCCGCGCTGCCGTTCGAGTACGACTGCGAGAGGATCGTGGACGATTTCGTGCTCCTCGCGATGCTCGTCGGGAACGACTTCCTTCCGCCGTTGCCCACGCTGGACATCGCGGAGGGCGCGCTGAACAAGCTGTTCGCGACGTACCGCGACCTTCTTCCGTCGCTGGGCGGGTACGTCACCGGCGACGACGGCGGCGGGACGTTCGATCCGAAGCGATTGGAGAAGATCTTACGCGTGATGGGCGAGATGGAGCAAGACGTGCTCGAGGCGCGCGCCAAAGACGTCGAACTCGCGGAGCAGAAGAAAGCCAAGCAAGACGGCCGACGCGGCGGAAACGGCGGGGATCGAACCGGCGGCGTATCGAAGAAGTCGAACGCCGCGATGAAGTCCGAGATCGACGAGGAAGATAAGTTCGCGCGAGCGATGGCAGCGTTGATGAAGGACGGCGAGGGATCTGGATCTGGATCCGGCGGAGGGGCGCCGCTCGAGCCCGAGCCCGAGAACGGCGGCGGCGTCAGCGCGGAGCCGACGATGATGTCCGTCGCGAAGCGAAACGCGCTCGAGGAGGGCGGGATCGAGAGGTGGAAGGAGATTTACTACCGCGAGAAGCTCGAGCTCAGGGTGGGCGAGCCCGCGCCGCTGAAGGAGCTGCGACAGGCGTACTTCGAGGGCTTGAACTGGGTGTTGCGGTACTACTACCGCGGCGTCGCGTCGTGGACGTGGTACTATCCGTTCCATTACGCTCCGATGGCTTCCGACCTCAGCTCCGGGCTCGGTCAGCTCACCGCGAGCTTCGACTACGGGATCCCGTTCCGGCCGTTCGAGCAGCTCCTCGCGGTGCAGCCGCCGGCGAGCGCGACGCTGCTGCCGGAGCCGTTCCGGTGGCTGATGACGGCGCCGCACTCGCCGCTGGCGCCGTTTTTCCCGCGAGAGCTCAAGGTGGACTTCGAGGGGAAGCGCAACGACTGGGAGGGCGTCGTGCTGCTGCCGTTCCTGGACGAGGACCTCCTGAAGCAGTGCATCAACAGCGTCCCGGCGTCCAAGCTCACGGACGCGCAGATCGCGAGGAACAAGCCCGGCTCGCTGGTCGTGTTCCGGCACAACCCGAACGGCAAGACGGACGTAGCGTCGACGCTGCCGAAGACGTTCGGCGGTCTGTTCCCGTGCAAGTCGCGCGCGTTCGAGTCCACGCCCCCCGGGGAGTTCCCTGACGATCGCGCGTGCTTCGGCGGCGTAGAGTCGCTCCTCCCCGGGGTGAATCTCGGCGCGGACCGCCCGCCCGGGTTCCCGACCGTGCATTCCCTGACGGACGTCCGCGGCGAGTTGAAATGCGCGGGCGTCAACGTGTTCGGCTCGGCGACGAAGAAAGAGTCGCTCATCGTGCGCGTCGGCAAGCGAGGCGACCCGGCGTTGCTCGCGGGCGGCGACAACGGCGGCGCGCAAACCGGAGGCTCCGGCGCGGGCGCGTACGCGCACCTGTTACACTCGAGGGTGCACGTCGGATGGCCGTATCTGAGAGAGGCGATGGTCGTCGCCGTGAGCGACGCGAGAGAAAAGATCACGGGCGCGCGTGGGGTTCGAACGCCGCACGGCGCGTCCGAGTGGAACGCGGAGACGCAGCGCACCGCGAACGAGATGCTCACGACACGAGGGCTCGACGTCGGCCGCGTGGACGTGACGCTGCACTGCCGCGCGTGCGAAGGGTTGGTGCGGCACCCGGACGGGTCGCTGCAGAAGCGCTTCGGAAAGACCGACGCGAGGGTACCCGTGAACGTCGTCCTCCTCGCCGACCCGTCGCCGTCGCCGAGGCTCGCGGAGCGCCCGGCGCTGACGGGCGACGCCGCGAAGGACGCGAAGGCTGCGGTCTCCGGGTTCAGCGTCGGCGACGCGACGCTGTACCTCGGCAGGTCGCACTTTGGCGCGGTGGCGACGATCGCGGCGATCGACGAGGCGAAGGGGTTGGAGGTGACGATCGAGCCATCCGCGGCGTGCACGGGGGTCGGGCGGCGCATTCTTCAGGGCGTCTTCGGGGGAAGGTACGAGAACCCCGGCGCGGTCGCGAGGAAGCTCGGTCTGAACCCGCGCGCGCTGTCGCAGCTCACCGGGCCGCTGTGGATCGCGCCCACGAAGGACTGCGGCCGTTTCGACCGCGTCGACGTCGGGCTGAACCTCAAGTCTGGGAACAAAGGGCTGTGCGTGTCGGACTACACGCGCCCGCAAAAGGAAGGCAACGGCTGGGAGTACTCCCAGCACGCGATCAAGCTCATGCAGGAGTACAAAGCGAAGCACGGCTGGGTCTTCAACGCGATCATGGCGGACCCGGACAACGGATTCGAGGGCCTCCTCCTCGACGACGCGCTCAAGCACGTCGCGGAGCCGAGCCGGTTGGGGATGCTTAAGGATCTTAAAGCGTGGCTCAAGGCGACGCCCGCGGCGCGAAAGCCGCTCGTCTCGAAGTTCTCCAAAGTCGCCGCGGAGGAGGCGATCAGGGCGCTGTACGCCGCGACCGGCGCGAGGGAGGTGGCGGGCGGGAGACCGCCGCCGATCGCGCTCGAGTCCGTCTCCCCGCTCGCGTTGATGCAGCCGGTGAGAGCGGGTGAGATATTGGACCTGTACGCCGGCGGCGACTTCGACCTGGGCGACCGCGTCGCGATGGTCGGCGACAGCGGCGCGCCGGCGTTCGGGACGCGAGGGTACGTCGTCGCCGTGCACGGCGAAGCCGCGGAGGTGATGTTCGACGTCGACTTCGTCGGCGCGACGGACCTTCACGGCGCGCTGCCGGAGCGCAGAGGCGCGTTGCTGCCCACGGCGCAGCTCGTCAACTTGTCGCATCCGCCGGCGATGCCGCAGTTGGGCGCGGCGGCGCCGGACCAAAAGAAGGCGGATAAGAAGGGCAAGGATTTCAAACTGCCGAAGGGGTTCAAGGAGGCGTGGAGGGAAGATAACGGCGGCGGCGGGAAAGGGATCCTCGCCATGGCCGCGGCGTTGTTGCCGGGGAAAGCAAACGGGGCTGGGGCGGCGGTGACGGCGCCGCCCGCGGGGCCGCGGATGCCCGTCGCGGGGTCGAAGGGCTTCGACGGCGGCATGGGCCGCGGCAGGGGTAAACCGCCTCCTGGCGGAGGGGTTTCTTCTAAGACCCTCGGCGCGGTCCCCGCGCCGAAAGCCGGGGCGCCGGGCTCCCCCGGGTCGCCCGCGGACCTCATGGCGATGCTGACGGGCGCGAACAACAAAGCCGCGACGTCGGACATCATGAACATGCTCGGCGTCGGCGGCGGCGGCGGCGGCGCGACGGCGGCGCCCGCGCCGAAGTCTGCGCCCGCGCCGCCGCCCCCCGCGCCCGGGGCGGCGCTGATGTCCATGCTCGGCATCGGCGGCGGCGCGCCCGCGCCCGCGCCTCCCGCGGCGAAACCGGCCGCGTTATCTCTCGAGCAGATCGAAGCCGCCGCGATGGCCGGCGGCGGCGGCGGCGGCGCGAAACCCGCCAAGGTCTCCGCGAAGCAGCCGCCCGCGCCGAAGCGCGCCGCCGCGGCGGGCGTGGCTCCGGCTCCGGCTCCGGCTCCGGCCCCTCCCGGCGCGAACGACCCCGCGGCGTTCTGGAACATGCTGTCGGGCGGCGGCGTGCCCGCGGTCGCGATGCCGCCCATGCCGACGGCGCCTCCCAAGGCGGTCGTCGCGAGCGCCGCCGCCGCCGCGCCGCCGCCGCCGCCGATGCCCGCGGCGACGGCGTCGCTGAGCGACATCGAGGTCCCGGCGACCGCGGCCGCGACCGCGGGCGACGACCCGCTCGCGTTCTGGAAGGAGCTCCAGTCGCAGCACAAGGCGGAGGCGGAGAGGCTGACGGGCGGGAGCGGCGACGGCGACGGCGGCGGCGGCGGCGGCGGCAGGTCGCGGATGTCGAGCCATCGCCGTCGATCGAAAAAGTAGGCTGCGGATGAGCGTTCGGCGCCCTTTCGTGACAGCTGTGACGAGTTTCAACCTCAACGCGTCGTACGCTCTATGATACTACTGGTTCTCCTCCGGATCGCCTCGACCTAACCCCCCCGCGCCTCGCAGCCACTTCTCGAGCCTCTCGTCCCTGCGTCGCCGCCCCGCGGCGCCCCAGTCTTCTTCGCCGTTCGCCGCCGCGTTTTTTCCCTTGCTCGCCTTCTTGTTCCTCCGCTTGTTCCTCCGCGCCTCCGACTCCGACTCCGCCCTCGACATGTCCTTCAGCGTCTTCTTCATCCGCCGCCGCACGTCCGCGGCGGCGGCGTCGCCCTCGTTCGCCCTCTCTCTGCTCCCTCGCAGCGCGCGTTTCATCCGCCGCTCCGCGTCCTCCACGATTTCTCTTCGCCGCGCCAGCCGCGTCGCGCCGAGCGCGCAGTCCTTCGCCTCGCACGGCACCTTCCCCACCCCGTCGCACTTCACGCACGGCGTCGTGAGCTTCGGCGACGCGATCGCGCCCTCGGGGGAGTTCGGATCCCCCGACCAGTCGAGCTCCTCGCGCTGCTTCCATCCCGCGCTCCACAGCGTTCGATCCTTGAGCTCTCGCGTCGACACGTGGATCGTGATGGCTCGGTCGCACGTCGCCGCGAGCTCGACGGTCGCGTGTGCCTTGCCGCACTTCTTGTCCGCGGGCGACTTTCCGATCGCCTCGAAGTGCCGCCACCCTCTCGTCCGCCGGTGCGCGGTCCAGTTGGTGCCGACGATGGAGCGCATATCGACGTGGTTCTTCGCGTGGAACCCGCCCGCGGGGAGCGCGCCGCGACCGTCGCACGCGTCGCACGGAGACGCGCCGGTGCCGTCGCACGAGACGCATGCTGCTGATGCGAGGGAGGGGCCGCGCGACGCGCTGAGCGGGGTGTTGGACGCGTCGTTGGGGTCGACGAGCCGCGCGCGCGCCGCGCGCTTGGGGGCGGAGGCGCGGTCCGACGGCGGCGGGTCGGACGACGACGACGACGACGACGACGACGACGCGTCGACGACGACGACGCGGCGGGGACCGCGAGCGCGCGACGCCGGCGCCGGGGTCGCGACGCGCTCGCGGCGCGATGACGTCGCGCGCGTGGGGTGCGCGAAGAACGCCGCGAGATGCGCGCGACACGTCGCCGCCATCGCGGCGGCGCGCGGGTGCGGTGTGGGACGTCGTCGCCGTCACGCGGAGCACTATTTTGGATATGTGCAATGCGTCGTGACGCGAGGTCGAAGCTCGATTCGGCAGCCACTCCCCCGCGCGCGCGTCGCCGTCGCGTCGCGCGTATCGCGATGGCGTCCACGCCCACGACGGGTTTCATCTCGCCGTCTCGGCGCGCGCGACGCACGCCGGCGTCGCGCCCGATCTACTCCTCGGACTCGTCCGACGATGGCGCGGACCTGTGGAGTAGATCTGTCGCGAAGATGCTGCGAGGGAAGGCGAGCGCGTCGCGGTTCGTGCGCGACGCGGACGCGGCGCCGCCGCGGACGCGCCTCAAGCTGCGGTACGAGGACGACGACGCGGAGACGGAGACGGAGGATCATCTCGAGGAGGAGGAAGACGTCGACGAGGACGCGACCGAGGACGCGACGACGGACGACGAGGACGATGAGAGAATTAGGGCGAATCCGCGCGGGTTCCGATCGGAGCCGCGGGCGGGACGGACGCGCCCGGGCTCGAGCTCGCGGGGGCCCCGCGAGCGTCGCGATCGCGAGCCCGCGTCGGGGGGATCGATGTCCTCGAGGACGAAAACGCGCGGCGGCGACCGCGGAGGGAGGCGGGTCGCGCAGACGGAGCGCAAGCCGCCGCGGAGCGCGGGAGGGGGAGGGCGTCGACATCGATTCTTCGACGTCGACGCCGACAACGACGACGACGCGGCGCCCGCGTCGCTCGAGCGATCGTTCGTGGACGCCGCGCGCGCGATGCGCGCCATCAAGTCGGACCTCAGGATCATATCCGACCGCGTCGACCGCGTCGCCGCCGCGAGCGCGTCGAAGCGACGGGGCGGGGGCGGGGGAGGAGGACGCGCGCGCGGCGGGCGCCGGCTGTTCGACGACGACGACAACGACGACGACGACGACGACGCGTTCGCGCTCGACGGAACGCCGCGGTCGGGGCCGTTTTCGGCGGCGTCAGGGCGCGGCGGCGGCGGCGGCGGCGGCGGCGGCGTGGACGACGACGCGTGGACGAGAGATACCGCGGAGGATGGCGTACTCGCGCGCGTCGCGGCGTTGGAGAACACGCTCGCGTATCGAGCCGCCGACGCGGCGACGCTGCGCGCGAGGGGCCACCGCGGCGGGGACCGCGGCGGGGACGGGGACGGGGACGGGGACGGGGACGGGGACGGCGGGGTCGAGCGCGAGCGCCGCGACGGACGCGACCGAGGAGGGAGGCGCGGCGACGCGCCCGCGAACGAGCGCCGCGCGCGCGGGACGACGACGCCGGCGGCGGCGGAGGAGAACAAGAACGAGAAGACGCGCGGCGGCGTCCTCGAGAGCGTCGTGAACCTGACGCGACTCGTCCTCACCGCGGCGATGGCGTTCGCCGCCGCGTGCCTCGTCATCGCGCTGGTGGACCTCGTGCTGACGCCGGAGGACGCCTTCGTGCGGTACTACGCGATGGAGGGCGCTGATGGATGGGCGACGGCGACGCCGCGCGTGGCGGCGTTGCTGCGCGGGACGTCGAACGCGCTCTCTGCCGTCGCGACGCGCGTCGTTCGCGCGTTCGACGAAGACTTGGACGCGCCGGCGTGTCGGCCGAGTTGATGACTCCGTCGAGGACTCTAGAGTCTACACGCTCTCGTGAGGTACACGGTACTACTAGATAGCTACTACTGCGCGCAAACGACTTCGCTCACTCCTCAAAAAGCGTCCTCCTCGCTCCCCGTTCACATGGAGGCCCTCTCCGCGAACGTCTTCGTCCACGTCTCGAAGTCGTGATCGTTCGCCTCGCTCAGACACTCCGGCGTCGGGTCCCCCCCCTCGGGCGCGCGCGGGTACCCGTCCGGATCGCAGTGCCCGTACGCGGCGGCGGCGCGAAACGCCGACGACCTCGCCCACACGATCAAGTTCATCCGCTCCCCCGCGGCGATGACGTCCGCGCCGTGCCGCTGCCTGCCCAAGTGCATCACCGCGCGGCCCGGGACGTGTGAAACCGCGAACGACGGCCCGGAGCGATGGTTCGCGTCGCCGAACCGCCCGCAGAACCGCAGCCCCGCGCCCTCGAAGTGGTCCCTTCCGATACACACGTTTAGCGTCACCTCGCTCGCGTCGTGATGCATGTCCAGGCGCGTGTCCTTGTCGCGCGCGTAGTGCACGACGAACGAGTGGTGGTGGTCGAGAGAGTCGGCGAATATTTCGTCGCGGTACAGCGCCGCCGCGAGCGGCGACGCGAGCGCTTTCACGACGTCCGTCATCAGGCCCCACATCCCGATCTCGTTCACGATCAGCCCCGACGCGTTCATCGTGTTCGGGCGGCGTTTCGGAAGCCCCGAGACCTCGTACGCGTCCACCTCTTCCGTGAGCATCGCGCAGAAGCGCTCTTCGAAGAGGTCGAACGCGTAGACGCCCGCGGCGGCGGCGTCGTCGTCGTCGTCCCCGTCGGGTTCCGGCCCGACTTCTTTCACGACCCCCGCTCGAACGACGTCGTCCGCCGCGGCTCGAACCATCGCGTCGTCGCACGACCGCACCGCGTTCAGTAACGTCCGGAACGGCGGCGTTATCCACTCAGGCATCAACACCGCGTCGTCGCCGAGCAGCTCCGCGTGCGCGTGCAACCCGTTCGCGGCGTTCGCGTAACGGTCGACGACGGCGCGTTTCTCCCACGTGCTCCTCGCCGCGTCGCGCCACCGCTCCGCGAGGATGTTCCTCTGCTCGCGCTCGATCTCGTCGTCCCACTCGTCGTCCAAGTCCTCGTCCTCGAACAGCCCGCCCATGGGCATCGCGTGCGGGTCTATAGGCGGCGGCGGCGGGCCCGGCGGCGGCGGGCCCGGCGGCGGCGGGCCAGCCCCCGGCGGCGGCGGGCCGGCCCCCGGCGGCGGCCCCCCCGGCGGCGTCCCCGGCGGGGTGGGATCCGACACCGCGCTCCACGTTCTGCGCAACCCTGGCGGCGGTTCATGTTCAGGCGGCGCGAGGTGATCGCCTCGCAGCCACTCCGCCGCGCGCTCGAGGATGACGCGCAACGACGCGACGCGCTCGCCGCTCGCGTCGTACTCGTACTCCATGTCCATCCAGAAGTGGTCGTCCACGAAGCCCTCCTGATCCACCCCCGCCATGGCGAACGTGCCGTCGGAGACGAAACGCGCCGCGCACGGCGACCGCGGCGGCGCGCCGAGCATCGCAGCCGTCTCCGGGTCGTCGCCGACGCCCTCGCCGCCGACGCGGAAGCGCCACCCCGACGCTTTCGCGCCGTACCCGCGCGGGTCGAGCCCGGGAGGGAAGAGCGCGGCCTCGACGAGCCCTGACGATATCTGGCGCAGCGAGAGCACGCCGTGACGCGCGCGCCATTCGGTCTCGTCTCGAAGCGCGTCGCACTCGTTCGCGACCGCGATGGACGCCGCGTGGTCCCTGGCGAGGATCAGCCTCGGTTTCGGCGGCGGGTGCGTCATCTCGGACGCGCCGCGCTTCGGCATCGCGACGGACGGCGCGCGCGCGACCGACTGTGACGAAAGTACTTCAGCCCGTCCCAGATTCGAGCCGTTGTTGAATCTCATCGCACTCCCGCGCGCGCGACGGCGCTCGAGGAGGACTCCTCCACCCCGGGGCATCGATGCCGCCCACGTTCGCCAAGCCGCAGAAGCGCCCGCGCCCCGCGAAGCGCACGCAGACCGGGAAGATCGTCCTCCGCGTGGACTCGTCCGCGCGATTGGACAGCCATGTCTCCGCGACGCGAGCCATCGCGGACGCCCTCTGCGCCAAGTTCGCGGCGGAGGGCGCGAACGTCGTGACGCGCGACCTCGCGCGTGTCCCGCCGTCGCTGATCACGGAGGCGTGGATCGAGCACGCGCCGCTGCCGCGCGACGACCTGTACTACGAGCTCGGCGACGAGACGACGGTAGAGGAGAAGGCGGAGCGCGAGGCGAGAGAGATGAAGCGACGCGAGCTCATGGAAGAGTCCGACGAGTACCTCGTCGAGCTCCTCAGCGCGGACGTCCTCGTCATCGGCGCGCCGCTGTACAACTTTAGCGTCCCGGCGTCGCTCAAGGCGTGGATCGACCTCGTCGTGCGCGACAAGCGTACGGTGCGCGACACGAGGGAGGGGCCCATCCCGTTGCTGAAGGTGCGTTCTATACACTGGTCCCCATACGACCGCGTTGGCGTGGTGAACGCCGTTCCTTAAGGACTTTTCCCTGCGATTCTCGCCGCCCACCCCTCGATTTCAATCCCCTCCCTCGACGCCTTTGAACTCCAACTGACGCCTTTGAACTCCACCCCGACGTCGCTTTGTATGGAATGGCTCTGAAGAACAAAAAGGCGTTCGTGATCTTCGCGAGCGGCGGCGCGCCCGTGGGGACGCCGGGCGTGGACTTCAACTCGGACTACGTGCGCGCGATTTTAGGCCACGTGGGCATCACGGACGTGACGCTGTTGCACGCGGCGGGGACGTGGCGAGGGGAGAGGGCGTTGCAGCGCGCGTTATCGATGCAAGTCGCGCATATCGACGCGCGCGCGACGCTCCGAGACATCCCGGAAAACGATGTTCTCCCGTCGAACGTGCGCGAGAGCGCGTTCGCGCGGAAGCGGAACGTCATCGAGAGCAACGAGGCGAGGATGAAGGAGAATCCGCCGCCGAAGGCGATGAAGACGTCGGGCGTCGGCCCGGGGCCCGGGGTGGGGTCCCCGAAGAAGGTGGCGCTGATCAACTTGATCCAAAACCGCCCGCCGAAGAATGAGATTCGGTTGAACCTGGACTGCACGGAGACGAACGTCGCGATCGCGCCCATCATCGTCGGCGAGAGCGCGAGCGTGAACGTCACCGTCGCGGACCCGACGGTCGTGGTGTTGTCCGACGCGTCGCGGGCGAAGGTGATGACGATGCAAGCGAGCGCGCGAAGAGAGGCGCGGTCGCGGGGGTTCGAGAAGACGTACGGATTGGGGACGCTGGGGACGCTGGGGGGCGATGGGGACGCGGCGGGGACGCGGCCGGAGATTCTGGCGATGCAGGCGGCGGCGAGAGCGCACTTGAAGCAGCAGCAACCGCAACCGCCGCCGACGACGGAGTGACGACGACGGAGCGAAAAATATATTTGTAACATCTACGAAGGTACTAGCTAGCTAGACGAGTCGAAGACTCGATAGTCGGCGGGCGCGATACGATAGAAGCACCACCTTCGAGGCCGACCACCTACACTACGCGTCCCACTCCGGGTGGTCGCCGTATCCGACGCCCGCGAACACGAGCCCGACCGCGGGCGCCGGCGGCGCGGTCGCCATCCGCCGCTCCCGCGCGCTCCCCCCAGCCCTCGACAACGCGAGCAAAACGTCCGACGTCGCGCCGCAGTTCGCCTCCCGCGCCGCCGTCGCGACCAGCACCCGCACCTGCTTCCGAAGGAACCTATCCGCGACGAGCTCGACGACACACACCGGCTGATGAGTTGAAGGATTTGTTGGAGTTTCGTCTTCGTCGCGAATCTCTTCGTCGCCGTCGCCGACGCTCGAGGGGACGCGCGAGAGAAACGCGCGCGCGACTTTCACTCGGCACGACGACGGCTTTCCCTGCGGCGTGTCCCTCGCGAACGCGGTCGCGTCCACGGTTTTCCCGCTCAGCTTCCTCAACATCGCGTCCACCGCGCTCGGATCGACGTCGTAGCTTTCGTCGCCGTCGCCGGTTTTCCCGTCGATTCGATCGATTCGATTGATCGGCAGGATGTACACGTACCGTCGCCACGTCGCCGCGAACGTCGCGTGGAATCGCTCCGTGACTTTCTCCGGCGCGCTCGTCACTCTCAGGGTCGTTCCATACGAGCGAATGTCGGGGTGGAGTTGAAAGGCGTCAGAAGCGGAGTTGAAAGGCGTCGAAGGCGGGGATTGAAAGCTAGGGACCCTGGGCGGAGAGAGACGACGGCAAAAGTCCTAAAGGATCGGCGTTCACCACGCCGACGCGGTCGTATGGGGATCAGCGTATAGAACGCACCTCAACGCGCCCGCCCTCCCCGCCGGCGACCCCTCGTTCACCGCCGCGACAATCTCCGCGGGGTCGAGGTCGTTCAAGGTCCAGAACGAGACCGTCTGCGCGAGCGCGCTGACGCCCTTGTCCGTCCTCCCCGCGCACTGGATCGGGCGCTCTTTATCCCCGGCGAACAGCGGGTTCAACGCGCGTTGCATCGTCGCGACGACAGAGTGAGCGCCGGGCGTCCACTCCGCGCCGCCGCCGCCTGAACCGCCGCCGCGCTCGTCGTCGGGCGCGCGAAAGAGCGCGTCCGTGGCGCCGTCCGAGGGCAGCCACGCCCAGCCCGCGAACGCGGGTCCGTAGTACGCCACCGCGGCTTTGTACGTGTGTCTGGGTTTCTTCCCGCGTCGCGTCGGCGGGTGCGCGTCGAGTCGGACGCCGTCCTGGCCGACCCCGACGCCGCGGCAGACGCCCGCGGGCTGTAACGGCGAAGCGTCGTCCGTTACATTCGTCGCGCCGCCGCCTCGCGCCGCCGCCGGCGACAGGTTGCTCAGGCATCGCGTCCCGCGCGCGAGCGCGCGAACGAACCGCGCGACGCCGTCCCACGCGCGCTCGTCCTCGAGGAATCGGCACGCGCGGACCGGGCCCATCGCCGCGCGGTTGAAGTGCACGCCCGCGCGGATCTCGCCGCCTAACAGCACGTCGTCGAAAACGTCGCCGTCGTCGTCGCCGCCGTCGATCGCGGGAGGCATCGGGAGGACGATGGTCAGGCTCGGGTGCGGCGCGCGCGGCAGATCGTCGGACGCCGCGCGCGACGGACGCGACCGCCCCTCGACCTCGCCGAGCCCTCCGGATGAAGACGCCGACGGCGACGCGCGCGACGACGACGGCGCGCGCGCGGAGGACGACGACGACGCGCGCGCGCCGCCGCCGCGCCCCATGATGACGCGAGACGTGAGCAGCGCGGAAGAGAAAGCCGCGCACGCGCGCGCCGACATGCGCCGCCACGCCCCGCGCGCCTCCGAGTGCGACGGCGCGGGGATGCGAATGGGACGCGGACGCGAGGGCGCCGACTGGAGCGCGCAGCGAGCGCGACGATTCGTTTCTCGGCTCCTCCGAGGAGTTACTAAACCGGCGCCGTCGCTCCGCGCGCGTCGACAGAGACGCGCGTCGATCGCGTCGCACGCGCCGCCCGCGGCGACGCGCGCGCCCGGGTCGACCTCGCTCGCGCCAAGGCGCGGACGCGCGCCGCGGAGCCGCGGCGTCCGCGCGCGTCGCCGCGGGAATCGCGCGGATCTCTCTCTCCCGGATCCGTCGTCGCGCGGGCGGGGCGTCGAAACAAATCATCGTCCGTCCGCCGCCGCGACGTCCGCACACTGGTCCCCATACGACCGCGTTCGCGTTGTGAACGCCGATCCTTAAGGACTCCGGCCGTGTCCTCGACGTCCGCGTCGACCGCCGCGACGCCGTCCGACATGATCGACGACGTCGCAACGAACGCGATGATCGACGTCACCGTGACGCGGACGCGCACGATCGCGCGCACGGTCCCGCGTCGCGCGCTCGCGCTCGACGGCGCGAGCTGACGATGACGCCCCGCGCACGGCGGTGCGCGCGGCGCGGCGCTCTCATCACGTCGTCGTTCGTCCCGTCCCCGTCCCCGTCCCCGTCCCCGTCCCCGTCCCCGTCCCCGTCCCCGAACCCCGCTCCCTCCGCGTCGCGATTCCACTGACGAGACGCGCCGACTCCGCTATTCCGCAGACGACGACGCGATCGCGAGGTCGCGGTCGCCGCGCGTGGGCGACGTCTTCGGCTCGGAAGACGTCGGCGCGACGCTCCCGACGACGACGCCGACGCGGCCGCGACGTCTCGCCGCCGCGGAGAAGAAGATCAAAAAGATTGAAAACGCGTCGCCCGCGCGGAGACCCGCCGGACCGAAATCCGAGGCGCCGCCGACCGCGTCCCCTCCGTCGCTCTTCGCGTCTTCGAAATCATCACAACACGGACGCGACGACGACGCGATGATCGCCGCGGAGGACGTGCGCACGGGCGAAGACGCGACGCGGTACTTTTACGCGCGACGCCGCGACGCGACGGGGCGCGAGGTGAAATTTTTCCACTGCGTCCGCGCCGCGCCCGGGCGGTCGCACCACAAGCCGTACGATCTGCTCGTCGTGTCCAGGCAAGAGTGCGCGAAGCACGAGAGCTACTACACGTTCAGCGCGAGCGGCGTGACGCGCGTGTGCGTGCGGTCCGGGGAGGCGTCCGAACACATCGATCTCGCGCGGTGGGCGCGGGAGAAGTCCGCGTTCGACGCGTTGACGCGTCTGCCGTTCTTCAAGCATCACCGCGTGCGCAAGGCGTTCGATTTCTGGCGCTCGAACGTTCGAAAGGCGTCTTTCGAGCGGACGAAACGCGCGCTCATGAAGCGTTTATTCCACGCGAACGACACCTTCGTCCCCGCGCTCATGGACGTCTGCGCGATCGCGAGCGAGATCAAGACGGTCGCCGTCGTCCGCTGCGCGCCTGGCGCGACGACGCGGTTGAAAGATTTCGCCGACGCAGCCGCCGCGCAACGACGCGAGACGGCGAAACCCGCGTTCGAGGCGCTGTTCAAGCGCGCCACACGCGCGGTCGAGCGCGTGTGCTCGGACGTCGCCGCGCACGCGGCGAAGTGCCGCGACGAGGTGAAAGACGTCGCGACGTTGAACGACGTCACGGGCGTGGATAACGTCCCGGGTCGAGCGCCGGATAAGACGCAGTCGATGACGGCGATCAAGGCGCGGAAAATCACGCGCGCGCGGACGTACCGCAGGGTGAACGACGAGGAGAAACGGCTCGGGGATTTCGTGCGTTTAGTCGATCACGTGTTGACGCAGGCGTTGGTCGAGCGCGCGACGACGACGACGGAGGAGGTCTTGTCTTTGCTCGCCGCGGGGCGACCCGTCTCCGGCGGCGGCGGGGGCGGCGCGGCGGTTTCGGCATCGTCCGCGTCCGCGTCCGCGTCCGCGTCCGCGTCGTCGTCGTCGTCGTCGTCGTCGTCGTTCCAAGCGGCGTCGAAAGGCGTCTTCACGACGACGATCAAGTTCACGCCCACGTCGATCGCGTTTCACCCTCCCAGAGAAGACGTCGCGCGCGTGATTCGCGACGACATCGTGGCCGGCGTCGTGCGAACGGTCAACGCCGCGCCTCGGATACTCCGCGCGCGCGCCTTCGTCGGCTTGTTCCCTTCGCTCTTCCCCCCCGGGGTGGACCCGCGAGACGTCTCCGTGGGTTTGGAACCCGCCGCGATCGTCCGCGACAGCGCGCGGTTCCGCGGCGCGGTGCGCGCGATCGACGCGACCATCGGGGACGACTTCGACGCCGCGGAGGCGTACGCGACGCAGGCGCGTTCTGTTTGTTCGTTCACGCTGGTCCCCATACGACTCCGTTCCTTAAGATGGACTCCCCCCCCCGGCGGGCGTTTCTCTTCGTGCACCCCTCGGTTTCGATCCCGACGCGCGCGCCGCGATGGATGCCTTTGAACGCCGACTGACTCGCCCCCGAACGCCGCCCGCCCCGACGCGACGTCGCTTCGCGCGGGAAATTACCCGCAGTTTGAGGCGCGTTCTATACACTGGTCCCCATACGACCGCGTTGGCGTGGTGAACGCCGATCCTTAAGGACTTTTGCCGTCGTCTCTCTCCGCCCACCCCTCGCTTTCAATCCCCTCCCTCGACGCCTTTCAACTCCAACTGACGCCTTTCAACTCCACCCCGACGTCGCTTTGTATGGAACGACCCTGAGGCGCACCGACCGATTCACGATTTCGGCTCGACGTGGTCCCGCGAGGCGTACGAGACCGGGAGCGCGCACACGCTGACGAGCTACCGGCGCGACATCGCGCAGCAGCGAGAGTGGCGCGCCGCGATCGAGAAGATGAAGATCTCGTGCGTCATCGGACACCTCCACGTGGACACCCGACCGTTACGACAGGCGTTATCGCCCATCACGCAGCGCGCCGTGGACGACATCAAGGCGTCGGTGCTGGACGCCGCGCGCCGCGAAGCGACAACGACGATGGCCCGCTATAAGCGCCGCAACGAGACGCTCGCGAGGCGCAAAGAAGGCCTCGACGCGTTCGTCCAGTTCGCGCGCGCGCAAGCCGACGCCGTCGCCTCGCACGCGGCGCACGTCGACGACGCGGTCACCGTCGACGGCCTCTACGAGGTGCGTTCTATACACTGGTCCCCATACGACCCCGTCGGCGTTGTGAACGCCGATCCTTAAGGACTTTGCCCGGCGCGTCTCTCCGCCCATCCCTCGGTTTCAATCCCCGACCTCGACGCCTTTCAACTCCCCCTGACGCCTTTCAACTCCACCCCGACATTCAGCTCCTCGCGTCCGCGGACGCCAAGGTGCCGACGAAGGACCTCGTCGCGCGCGACGACCTGCACGCGTGCGCGCGCGCGTACGAGGACGCGATGGACGCCGCGGGGGAGCACATCGAGAGCAACCGACACGAGATGATCGCGGCGTTGGAGGGGGTCGTCCACGACGTCGACGAGGAGGCGCTGCGAGTTTTGAGCGCCGTGCTCGGGTGCGTCGTATACTGTACTGTACTTTTTTTCACCCACCCCGTGCCCGTGTGTTCAACGTTTGATCGCGTCCCTTTTCAACTGACCGACGGACTACATATTTATGTATGGAACGACCCACGACAGCGGCGTCGTCGCGGACCCGTCGAGCGACGCGGCGGCGACGGTGCGAGAGCTCGAGACGAAGCGACGCGAGATCGACGCGCTCAAGCAGCGCGCGGGGACGTGCCGCGCGCACCAGAAAACGTTCGCGCTGCGCGAGGACGACTTCTCGAACTTGGCGATGACGGACGCCGCGTGCGTCGCCAAGACGGAGACGTGGCGGACGTTGGCGGAGCTGGAGGCTTCCGTCGCCGGGTGGTTCGACGGGCCGATCAAGGAGATCGCTTTCGAGGACGTCGCCGACGCGCTGGAGCGCGTGGACGCGGCGGCGCTGCGGATGGGCAAGGCGAACAGGGACGATCGAGTCGTGTTTCGGATAACGGACACCGCGAGTGCGTTTAAGACGACGTCGCCGATCCTTCAAGAGCTGTCGAATCGGGCGTTACGGGACCGGCACTGGGAGAAGATTTTCGCGCTCGTCGGGAAAGAGTACGCCGATCACGCGGCGGCGGCGTCGTTCTCGCTGCGGTGGCTCCTCGGTCTCGGTCTGGACGCCGACGCGAACGCGCACGAGGTTTCCAAAATCAGCGCGGTCGCGAACAAAGAGCACGCGCTCGAGAAGGCGCTGCGGAAGATGCGCGACGACTGGGACGGCGTCGCGTTTAAAGTGTTTCCGTACAAAGACACGGGCACGCACGTCGTCGGCGGCGTGGACGACGTGCAGCAGTTACTCGACGACCACCTCGTGAAGACCGCGAGCATGCGCGCGAGCTCGTTCATCAAGCCGTTCGAGCTCGTCGCGTCATCGTGGGAGGAGACGCTGAAGACGTTACAAGAGATGCTCGACAACTGGCTGTCGTGTCAGAGCGCGTGGCAGTATCTCGAGCCGATTTTCAGCAGCGAGGATATCATGAAGCAGATGCCCGAAGAGGGCTCGAAGTTCAACACCGTGGACCAAATATTCCGCGAAATTCAAGACGCGACGGCGGCGAAACCGCACGCGCTCGACATCGCGAAGGACAAACAGCGTCTGGACGACCTCGCGGAGGCGAACACGCTCTTGGACGCGATACAAAAAGGCCTCGCGGCGTACCTCGAAGTAAAACGCGTCGCGTTCCCGCGTTTTTTTTTCCTCTCCAACGACGAGATGCTCGAGATCCTCTCCGAGACGAAGGACCCGACGCGCGTGCAGCCGCACTTGCAAAAGTGCTTCGAAGGCATCCACGAGGTCGAGTTCAAGTCGCGCGGCGGCGGCGGCGGCGGCGGCGCGGGCGGCGACGACCTCCTTCGCGACGGCGCCGCCGCGAGCTCGGTCGACGGCCTGGAGATCGTGGGCATGTGCTCCGTGGAAGGCGAGCGCGTGGAATTCGTCACGAACGTCAGGCCCGCCGCGGCGGGCGCGCAAGTCGAGAAGTGGCTCGTGCGCGTCGAGTTTTCCATGCTCGAGGCGACCAAGTCGCAGTGCTCGCGCGCGAACGTCGATTACCCGACGCGCATTCGGACCGAGTGGGCGACGCGGTGGCCCGGGCAAGCTGTGCTCGTCGTCTCCGCCGCGCACTGGACGCACGCGTGCGCGGACGCGCTTCGAAGGGAGGGCGCGGCGGAGAGAGGCGCGGTGGCGGCGTGCGCGGCCGAGTGCACGAAGGTGCGTTCTGCGAACGTTTTTCACCCACCCTTTGGTTTCAACATGTGATCGCTTCCCCCTTTCAACTGACCGATGAATGAACTGTTTTTTGCATGGAAACGCGCGAAGCAACTCACGGAGACGGTGGACCTCGTGCGAGGGGAGATGACGTCGCTGCACCGGAAGACCGTGTCCGCGCTGGTCGTCATGGACGTGCACGCGCGCGACGTCGTCGCCGGGATGGCGGCGAAAGGGACGAGCAGCGAGGGTGATTTCGAGTGGCTGTCGCAGCTGCGAACGTACTTTGAATCCGACGCCGGCGACGGCGGCGGCGGCGGCGGCGGCGGCGGCGGCGGCGGCGACCCTCCTCCTTCCGAGACCGTCATCGCGCGGATGATGAACGCGTCGATCGAGTACGGGTTCGAGTACCTCGGGAACTCCTCGCGGCTCGTGATCACGCCGCTGACGGACCGGTGCTACCGGACGCTGATGGGCGCGATCCACCTCAACCTGGGCGGCGCCCCCGAGGGCCCCGCGGGGACGGGCAAGACGGAGACGACGAAGGACCTCGCCAAGGCGCTCGCGCGGCAGTGCGTCGTGTTCAACTGCTCGGACTCGCTGGATTACCACACGATGGGGAAGTTCTTCAAAGGGCTCGCGTCCAGCGGCGCGTGGGCGTGCTTCGACGAGTTCAACAGGATAAACTTGGAGGTGCTCTCCGTCGTGGCGCAGCAAGTGTTGGAGATACAGATCGCGGTGAAGAACAGAGTCAAGACGTTCGTGTTCGAAGGCAGCGAGCTTCCGCTGCGACTGAGCTGCAACGTGTTCATAACGATGAACCCCGGGTACGCCGGGCGCTCGGAGCTGCCGGATAACCTCAAGGCGCTGTTTCGCACCGTGGCGATGATGGTTCCAGATTACGCGTTGATCTCCGAGATTTTACTCTACTCGGACGGCTACCTCCAGGCGAGAGATTGCGCCCGGAAGATCGTCGCGACGTACCGCCTGTGCAGCGAGCAGCTCTCGTCGCAGGACCACTACGACTACGGCATGCGCGCGGTCATCGCGGTGTTGCGAGCGGCCGGGAACTTGAAGCGGAAGCACCCGGACGCGGACGAGTTCCAGCTCACGCTGCGCAGCATCGTCGACGTCAACGCGTGTAAATTTCTCTCGCACGACGTGCCGCTCTTCAACGGCATCGTCCGCGATCTGTTCCCGGGCGTGGAGCTGCCGCCGCCGGACCACGGTGCGCTGGACGACGCGCTCAATCGCGCGTGCGAGGCGATGAACGCGCAGCCGCATCCGTACTTTCTTCAGAAGTGCGTCCAGCTTCGCGAGATGATCGTCGTTCGACACGGCTTGATGCTCGTCGGCGAGCCGTTCAGCGGGAAGACGACCGCGCTGCGCGTGCTCGCGGCGTCGCTCACGTCGCTCTCCGAGGCGGACGTCCCGGGCGAGACCCCGGTGACGTGCGTGTTCTTGAATCCGAAGGCGGTGACGATGGGTCAGCTGTACGGCGAGAGCGACCCGATCACCGCGGAGTGGCGCGACGGCGTGCTCGCCGTGCAATTTCGTAAGCTCGCGTCGTCGCGCGCCGACGAGCGCAAGTGGCTCGTCATGGACGGCCCCGTCGACGCGCTGTGGATCGAGAACATGAACACGGTGCTGGACGACAACAAGAAGCTGTGCCTGCCGAACGCGGAGATCATCGCGATGCGCGGCGCGATGAACATGATCTTCGAGGTGTCCGACCTGGCCGTCGCGTCCCCGGCGACGGTGTCTCGGTGCGGGATGGTCTACCTCGAGCCGTCGCAGCTCGGTTGGCGCCCGGCGCTGAAGTCGTGGCTTCGCACGATGGACGGTCGCCTCGCGCGGAAGTCGATCGAGCGCGTCGAGGGCCTGTTCGAGTGGGCGCTTCCGCCGATGCTCGCGGTCAAGAAGCGCGCGCTCCGCGCGGTGTCCCCCGCGTCGGACGCGAACCTCGCGGCGTCGTGTCGCCGGCTGTTTAAGGCGCGTTCTATCTCACACTGGTCCCCGTACGACCGCGTTCGCGTGGTGAACGCCGATCCTTAAGGACTTTTGCCGGCGCATCTCTCCGCCCAGGGTCCCTCGGTTTCAATCCCCGCCATCGACGCCTTTCAACTCCGTCTGACGCCTTTCAACTCCACCCCGACGTTCGCTCGTACGGACCCTCGACCCTAAGGCGCTGCTGGCGGATCTCACCGGCATCGGCGCCGCGCGCGAGGACGAGGACGGCGACGACGACGCCGCGGGCGACGTCGACATCTCGGGCGACGACGACGGCGACGGGAACGGCGACGGCGACGGCGACGCGACCGCGACCGCGACCGCGACGAGAGAGCCGGTCTCAGAGAGGGCGTCGAAGTGGGTCAAGAGAGGGTCGAAATTCATCGACGTCGCGCTCGTCGCGCCCGTCATCGACGCGGTGTTCCTCTTCTCGCTCACGTGGAGCGTCGGCGCGTGCACGGACGCCGCCGGGAGGGTCGTCTTCGACGACGCCCTGCGCGCGCTCGTGCACGGCGAGACCCCCCCCGCTTCGGAGTCGGAGGGAGGAGGAAAGAGAGTGACGCTGCGGTGCGACCTCCCGCCGCCGCTCCTCCGCCGCGACCGCGCGTCCGCCGACGCCGCCGACGCCGCCGACGCCGCCGCCGCCGCGACCGGGAGTACCGTGTTCGACTACGTCCTCAAGCGCGCGTCCCCGCGCGACGCGACGAAGTTCGCGTGGATCCCGTGGACGTCCACGATCAAACCCGCGGACGAGATCATCCCCCCGGGCTCCTCCTTCGGCTCGATCCTCGTCCCCACCGCGGACGGCGCGCGCTGCGCGTACCTCCTCGACGTCGCGACGCGCCGCGCCAAGGCGCGTTCTATCTCACACTGGTCCCCATACGACCGCGTCGGCGTGGTGAACGCCGTTCCTTGAGGACTTTCTCTCCCGGCGATTCTCTCCGCCCATCACCCCTCGCTGGTTTCAATCCCGACGCGCCTCGATGCCTTTCAACTCCGCTTCTGACGCCTTTCAACTCCACTTCGATATCATCGCTCGAAGGCGCCGCTGCTCCTGTGCGGCCCCACCGGCACCGGGAAGACCGCGTACGTCTCCCGGTACCTCCGCGGTCTCGACAAGGAGACGCACGAGGCGAGCGTGATCGGGTTCAGCGCGCGGACGTCCGCGAACGCGACGCAGGAGCAGGTGGATCTGCGGCTGGATAAGCGGCGGAGAGGCGAGTACGGGCCGCCTCCGGGGAAACGCGCGATTTTCTTCGTCGACGACTTGAACCTCCCGGCTCGAGACGCGTACGGATCGCAGCCGCCGATCGAGCTCTTAAGGCAGTTCGAGGACCACGGCGGGTGGTACGGGCGGGATAACGCGTTCAGGAGCGTGGTGCAGACGTCTTTCGTCGCCGCCATGGCGCCCGCGGGCGGGGGACGGCACCCGGTCACGGAGCGCTACCTGCGGCATTTTTCGCTCCTCGCCGTCGCGGACATCGCGGGGGGCACGTTGAGAGGGATCTTCGAGCGCATCTTGCGGTGGTACCACGATCAAGGCGGGTTCGACGACGCGATCAAAAACCTGGTCCCCTCGATCGTGACCGCGACGTTGTCGATATACGAGTCGTGCCTCGCGTCGCTTCTCCCGACGCCGGCCAAGTCGCACTACACGTTCAACCTGCGCGACTTCGCGCGCGTGATTCAGGGCGTGACGCTGATGCGACGCGAGTCGATCCCGACCGCGACCGCGACCGACCGCGGTGCGTTCTTCTCACACTGGTTCCCATACGGCCGCGTTGGCGTGGTGAACGCCGATCCTTAAGGACTTTTCCCGGCGCATCTCTCCGCGCACCCATCGCTTTCAATCCCCGCCCGCGATGCCTTTCAACTCCAACTGACGACTTTCAACTCCACCCTTTCAACTCCATTCTAGGGGGCGAAGACGGCGTCCAGCTGTATCGCCGACTGTGGGTGCACGAGACGTTCAGGGTGTTCGGCGACCGGCTCGCGGACGACGACGACGTGGCGTGGCTGCTATCGAGGGTGAAAGACGTCACGCGCGAGGCGTTCGGGGTGCGCTTCGACGACCTCATGTCGCGCTTGCGCGAGGCGGGCTCGACGACGATCGACACGGACGACATGCGACGGTGCGTCTTCGGCGATTACATGCGCGGACCGGCGACCGACGACGACGACGACGACGACGGCAGCGGCGACGAGGACGGCTGCGTCGAGGACGACGACGCGATCGTCGTCGCGTCTTCTCGTCGTCGCCGCGCGTACGCGGAGATCACGGACGTGGACGCGCTCGTGAAGACCCTGGAGCGGTACCTCGACTCGCACAACGCGGCGTCGACGTCGCCGATGAACCTCGCGATGTTTCTGTACACCGCCGAGCACGTGTCGAGGATCACGCGCGTGTTGGGGCAGCCCGGCGGGTCGTTGCTCCTCGTCGGCGTCGGCGGTTCCGGGAGGCAGTCGCTCACGCGTCTGTCCGCGCACGTGTGCGGTATGCGACTGGAGCGCGTGGAGATCTCGAAAACGTACGGCGTCGCGGAGTGGAGGGAAGACTTGAAAAAGATGCTCCGAGCCTCCGGCGGCGCGGGCGAGCACGTCGTCTTCCTCCTCTCGGACGCGCAGATAAAGACCGAGGCGTTCGTGGAGGACGTGAACAACCTTCTGAACGCCGGGGAGGTGCCGTGCATGTTCACCCCGGACGAGCGCGCCGCGTTGATCGAAACCATAAGACCCGCGGGGAACGCCGCCGGGTTTGAATCCCCGCTCGAGCTCTGGGGGTTCTTCACGCGGCGGTGCAAGGACTTCACGCACGTGTGCTTCTGCACGTCCCCGATCGGGGACGCGTTCAGGGAGCGTCTGAAGCAGTTCCCGAGCCTCGTGAACTGCTGCACGATCGACTGGTTTAGGCCGTGGCCCGTGGACGCGCTCGAGGCGGTGGCGAAAAAGTTTGTCGGCGACGTCGACGATTTGGACGACGACGTCCGACGGTCGCTCGTGCGAGTGTGTAAACAGTTCCACGGCGACGTCGCGGAGGCGTCCGGGAGGTTTTTGCGCGAGGAGGGAAGGCACAACTACGTCACGCCGACGTCGTACTTGGAGCTTCTGACGTCGTTCGACGCGCTCTTACGCGCGAAGCGCGCGGAGATTTCAAACGCCAAGTCGCGGTACGAGATTGGGTTACAAAAGATAGCCTCCGCGTCGACGCAAGTCGCGACGATGCAAACGGAGCTGAACGCGCTGAAACCGGAGCTCATCAAGACCGTGGGCGAGGTCGAGATCTTGATGACGCAGATCGCGAAAGAAAAAGTCGAGGTCGTCGAGCCAAAGACGCGAGCCGCCAAGGAGGCGGAAGCCGTCGCCGCCGACGGCGCCGCGAAAGCGAAAGCGGTGAAAGACGAGTGCGAGGGCATGCTGGAGAAGGCCATGCCCATACTCAATTCCGCGATCGCGGCGCTGGATACGTTGAAACCGGCGGACATCAACTACGTGAAAGGTCTGAAGAACCCCCCGGCCGCGATCAAGCTCGTCATGGAGGCCGTCTGCGTCGTGCTCGAGGTGAAACCGAACCGGTCGAAGGACGGCGACAACCGAGAGATCGTGGACTACTGGAAGCCGTCGTTGGGGCTCCTGAACGACAAGAATTTCCTCGAGACGCTGAAGAACTACGACAAGGACAACATCCCGACGAAGGTCATCGCGCGCATTCGCGAGAAGTACACCTCGAACGAGGACTTCACCCCCGAGAAGGCCGCGAACGCTTCCGCGGCGGCGGAGGGCTTGTGCAAGTGGGTGTGCGCCATGGACGAGTACGAGAAAGTATCGAGGCTCGTCAAGCCGAAGCAAGAAGCGCTCGCGGAGGCGCAGGGCGAGTACGACGTCTTGATGACCGGTCTGAGAGAGACGCAAGCGGAACTGCGCGAGCTCGTGGACAAGCTCGAGGGCATGGAGCGCGAGCTGGAGCAAAACACGAAGAAGAAGAACCAACTCTCGGACGACGTCGACCTGTGCACCGTCAAGCTCGAGCGCGCGGAAAAGCTCATCGCGGGGCTCGGCGGCGAGAACGCTCGGTGGACGGAGGAAGCGACGCGGTTGGGGGAGCGATACGCGCGCCTCACCGGCGACGTCCTCGTCTGCGCGGGGGTCATATCCTACCTCGGCGCGTTCACGGGGACGTATCGCGACGAGATGACGTCGCGGTGGGTCGACGCGTGCGCGCGGGAGAACATCCCGCGGTCGCCGTCCTTCTCGCTCGCGGGCGTGCTCGGGGATCCGGTGAAGATACGCGAGTGGCACATCGCGGGGCTGCCGAACGACTCGTTCAGCGTGGACAACGGGATCATCGTCGATAACGCGCGGCGGTGGCCGCTGATGATCGACCCGCAGCAGCAGGCCAACGCGTGGATCAAGCGGAAAGAACGCGGGAACACGCTGCAGGTCATCAAGCTCTCGCCGAACGACGGTGGGTACGTCCGGACGTTAGAGAACGCGATCACGTTCGGGCTGCCCGTGCTTCTTGAGAACGTCGGGGAGGAGCTGGACCCGCTCTTGGAGCCGTTGCTTCTTAAGCAGGTGTTTAAACAAGCCGGGGTGGAGTGCATGCGCTTGGGCGACGCCGTCGTCGAGTACTCCGCGGATTTTCGATTTTACGTCACGTCCAAGTTACGGAACCCGCATTACTTGCCGGAGACCGCGGTGAAGGTGACGCTTCTGAATTTCACGCTCACGCCGGAAGGTCTCGGGGACCAGCTCTTGGGCGTCGTCGTCGCGAAAGAGAGGCCGGACCTCGAGACCGCGAAGAACGACCTCGTGATGCGATCCGCGGGGAACAAGCGACGGCTAAAAGAAATCGAGGACAAAATCCTTCAAGTCTTGTCGTCGTCGCGAGGGAACATCTTAGAAGACGAGACCGCGATCAAGGCCATCTCGGACGCGAAGGCGGTCTCGAACGAGATCGCGACCGCGCAGACGATCGCGGACGAGACCGAGCGCGAGATCGACGCCGCGAGAGGGAGCTACAAACCCGCGGGAGAGTACTCCGCGGTGCTGTTTTTCGCCATCAGCGAACTCGCCAACGTCGAGCCGATGTATCAGTACTCGTTGGGGTGGTTCATCGGGCTGTTCATCGCGTCCATCGCCGCCGCGACCGCTTCCGAGGACGTGCGCACCAGGCTCGAGCACATCGAGACCCACTTCCTTTTCGCGCTGTACCGGAACGTGTGCCGGTCGCTGTTCGAGAAGGACAAGCTGTTGTTCGCGTTTTCGCTGTGCGTCGAGGTGTTACGCGCGCGAGGGGAGATCGACGCCGAGGAGTGGAGTTTCTTGCTCACCGGCGGCATAGGCGGCGGCGCGGGCGAGGATGCCTGCGGTACCAGCAGCGCGAAACTGAACGACGACGACGTCTCCGAAGAGGACACGTCGTGGATCACGCAAAAGTGCCGGAGCGAGCTGTCGCGCGTCTCGAAGCTCCCCGCGTTTGAAGGCGTCGCCGCGTCCGTCTCCGACGACCCGAAGGCGTGGCGCGCGGTGTACGACGACGACGCGCCGCACGCGTCGGCGTTCCCGTCGCCGTTCCAGGACGCGCTCACGACGTTCCAGAAGCTTCTCCTCGTGCGCTGCGTTCGCCCGGATAAGCTCGTCCCCGCGGTCAGGGATTTCGTGCGGCGGCACCTCGGGGAGAGGTACGCGCATCCGCCAGCGTTTCGTTTGGAGAGCTGCTACGACGACAGCGCGTCGACGACGCCGCTCGTGTTCGTCCTCTCCCCGGGGTCTGACCCCATGGCGGGTCTGCTTCAGTTCGCGGACGAGCGCGGGATGTCCGATCGCATCTCCTACATATCGCTCGGGCAAGGCCAGGGCCCGAAAGCGGCGGCGATGATACGCGAGGGGAAGGAGGCGGGGAGTTGGGTCGTGTTGCAGAACTGCCACCTCGCGCCGTCGTGGATGCCGGCGTTGGATACCATCGTCGAAGAGTTGGTGAGCGACGCGGACGACGCCAGCTGTCGCGCGCACGCGGATTTCCGGCTGTGGATGACGGCGTATCCGTCGAAAGACTTCCCGGTGAACATCCTTCAAAACTCGGTGAAGATGACGAACGAGCCCCCGAAAGGCGTCAGGGCGAACATGCTTCAGACGCTGCGCGCGGAGCCCATCGGCAACTTGGACTTTTTCGACGGATGCTCGAAACCGAAGCCGTTCAAAGCGCTCCTGTTCGGTCTGTGCTTCTTCCACGCCGTCGTCCAGGAGCGCAGGAAGTTCGGGCCGTTGGGATGGAACATCCCGTACGGGTTCGACGACGGCGACTTGCGCATTTCCGCGCGGCAACTGCGCGCGTTCGTGGACGAGAACGATAGCCTCCCCCTAGACGCGTTGCGATACGCCACGGGCGAGTGCAACTACGGCGGGCGCGTCACGGACGACAAAGACCGCGTGCTTCTGAACGCGCTGTTGTCCAAGTGCTACTGCGAGGACATCGTGGAGAAACCCCCGGGGGAGTACGCGCTCACGGAGAGCGGTCTGTACGTCCTGCCGTGCGTCTCGCCGTCCATGGAGACGATGACGGAGTACGTGCGGTCGTTGCCCGCGCTGCCCTCGCCGGAAGCGTTCGGGATGCACCCGAACGCGGATATCACGAAAGATAACGCGGACACGGGCGTGATGCTATCGTCGCTGCTGTTGATGACGCGGAGCGGTGGCGGGAAGGGCGGGAAGGGCGAGGGCGGCGGCGGCGGCGGCGCCGGGAAGAGCCAAAATAACGTCTCAGCGGTCGTTCACGAGTTCCTCGAGTCGCTCCCCGACGACTTCGACGTCGACGCCGCGCGCCGTCGGTGGCCGGCGACGTACGAGCAGTCCATGAACGCGGTGTTGACCCAAGAGATGACGCGCTTCAACCGACTCTTGGACGTCATTCGGAGCTCGTTGACCGCGATCGCGGCCGCGATCAAAGGTCAGGCGATCATGTCCAGCGACAACGACGCGGCGTGCGAGGCGCTGCGCGTCAACGCCGTGCCAATCACCTGGCGCCACGTGTCTTACCCGTCGCTGAAGCCCGCGGCGTCGTACCTCGCGGACCTGCGCGCGCGCGTGGAGACGTTCCAGAGATGGAGCGAGCGCGGCCCGCCCGCGGTGCATTGGATGAGCGGCTTCTTCTTCGTGCACTCGTTTCTCACCGCCGCGTTGCAAAATTTCGCGCGGGCGACGCGCGCGCCGATCGACGAGGTGTCGTTTCAGTTCGCCCCGCTCGGGATGGACCCTCACGCGTACGACGACGCCGCGCCGGAGGAGGGCGTGTACGTCCGCGGGCTCTTCTTGGAAGGGTGCGACTGGGACGTCGAGCGGCGCGTTCTCAGGGAGGCGGCGCCGAAGGTTCTCTTCGCGAACGCGCCCGTGTTTTGGCTGCGGCCGCGGCGGCGACGCGCCGGCGCCGACGCGGACGCGGACGCCGACGCGGCCGCCGAGGGAGAGAACGCCGCCGCGGCCAACACGTATCGGTGCCCGGTGTACCGGACGCAGGAGCGCAGGGGCGAGCTCGCGACGACGGGGCACTCGACGAATTTCGTGATGTTCATGGACGTGCCGTTGGACGCGCCGAGCGATCATTGGGTCCTGCGCGGGGCGGCGATGATCACGAGTCTCGCGGAGTGAAGAAACGTCGACGGGCGAGGAGGATGGAAGTACTTCCGTGGTGGTGTATTTATGACGTGTTCTTGTATATACTAGTATTATCTCTTCCGACGCGCTTGCGCTGTAAAAAATCATCCGTCCGACCGTCCGTCCGTCGTCCCGTCCGCGACGGCTCGCTCAGAGCCCCTCGATCGGGACGCCTAAAAATTTCGCGAGGTCCGCGGCTTGCTTCTCCACCTCAGCGAGCGTGAGCGGCTGCCCGATCCTCGTCAGCGGAATGTCGCTCTTCCCCTTGCACCGGACGTACACCACCCGTCTCGGGTTCACGCCGTCGGATATCTCCACGCGCACAGCCTGGACGTCCGCGAGCGACGACACGAGGTTGATCCTCCGGTTGTTCCCGGGGAAGCCGTAGCGAAAGATGCGCATGATGCCTTCTTCCTTGTTGAACTCGTTGTACCCCGCGCCGACGTCCCAGTTGATCGTGAGCCACAAGTACGTCGCGAGCAGCGAGCCGGCGACGCCGTAGAAGCTCATGACGAGCCCTTGCGGAAAGAACTTGATCTCGCTCGCGTCCAGGAAGAAGAGCAGGTTGTGCTCGATGTACGACGACGCGCCGGTGATGAGGAACCCCGTCGCGCCGATGGAGACGACGCCGGCCCAGAAGTAGTTGCTGAAGCGCTTGGCGCCGACGACGGGGTCGATCATCACGCTGTCGTTCGCCACCTTCTTGAACTGCGACTCGAACATGGAGCCCGCGCCCTCGCTCTCGGGGACCGCGTCCGCGCGCGTGAGGACGCGGCGGCGGGACCCGCTCGCACCGGCGCGTCTCGACGCCGCGCCGCGAGAGATCATGGCGAGCGGCGTCCCGGCGACCGCCGCGCGGCGCGCGGGGAGGGACGCGCGCGGGCCCGCGGGCGCGCGGCGCGAGGACGCGGAGGGCGCGGTCGCCGCGCGGGCGGCGACCGCGGGCGCGCCGCGGACGGCTGCTAAGGCGCTCATCGTTGGACCTGGCGCGGGAGCGTGCGCGTTGTGCGGGCCGCCGGCGCGATCGACCGATCTCTGGCTCTTATCGCTCGCGAGAGGGAGATCTTCGGCGACACGTCGTCGTCGCGGTCGGTCGGCCCCACCCTAAACTTCCGCTCGGTTTAGTCCGAGGGTCGATCGGGAGAGCGGCTTCTGAACGGCAGATTTCCGCTTTCTTCCGCTCAGTTTCGTCCGAGGCCTGATGAGCGAGTTTTTTTTGAAGCGCCAGCGGAGGTGCGACAACCACCGTCGAGAGACGACAGAGACGAGCGCGCCGGTGCCTGATGGCGGCTTCACGCGCGATGGCGACGCCGAGGGCGATGCCGACGGTCACCCCCCGTCGCGGAGCGCCCGCGACGTCGGCGGCGCCCGCGCGCGCGGCGGCGAGGTCGAGATTGGCGTCCGCGACGACGACGACGACGACGACGACGACGACGACGACGACGTTCGCTCGCCGCCGATCGCGCGCCGTCGCGTCCGCGTCCGCCGGCGGCGGCCGAACCCCGGTGTACCACGACGACGACGACGTCCTCAGCAGCGTCGACGCGGACGACGACCCGTCGTCCGCCTCCGCCTCCGAGCGCGCCGCCGCCTCCGAGCGCGACGTCGCCGCCGCGTTCGCGTCGAATCGCAGCCGCTCCGCGCCGTCCGTCGCGGACCTCCTGAAGAACCCCGTCAAGTTCGCGGGCGACGTCGCGGCGGCGATCCCCACGGGCGCGTCGCGCATCATGAGCGAGAAGGTCCGCGACGTCGTCGTCCCGGTGAACGCGCTCGAGGCGGAGATGAAAGCGCTGAGCGGCGAGGCGCTGCGAGCCAAGACGATCGAGTTCAAGCGACGGATCTCCCCGAAGGGACCCGACGGCGCGCCCCCGTCCGAAACCCTGGACGACATCCTCGTCGAGGCGTTCGCGGTCGTCCGCGAGGCGGCGCGACGCGAGCTCGACATGCGGCACTTCGACGTCCAGCTCGTCGGCGGCGCGCTGCTCCACGACGGATGCGTCTGCGAGATGGCCACCGGGGAGGGAAAAACGTTAACCTCGACGCTCCCCGCCTACCTCAACGCGCTGACGGGCGAGGGCGTGCACGTCGTCACCGTGAACGACTACCTCGCGCGGAGAGACGCGGAGTGGATGGGGCGCGTGCACAAAGCGCTGGGTCTGAGGGTGGGCGTGATACAGCAGGACATGGACGCGGAGGAGAGGCGGGACGCGTACGACGCGGACATCACGTACGTCACGAATCAGGAGATCGGCTTCGATTACCTCCGCGATAACATGGCGACCGAAGCGAGCGAGCTCGTGATGCGACGACGGGTCAACTTCGCGATCGTGGACGAGGTGGACAGCGTGCTCATCGACGAAGGGAGGAACCCGCTGCTCATCACCGGGCCGGCGACGGAGGGGGACGACGAGATGCGAAAGTACGTCGTCGCGTCGGGCGTCGCGGCGCAGATGCGAGAGGGGCTGGACTACACCGTGGACCGCAAGCAGAAGACCGCGGACCTCACCGAGCGCGGGATGATGGTCGCGGAGCAGCTTCTGGGGGTGGAGGACGTGTGGGACACGTACGACCCGTGGGGGCGGTACGTTTTACTCGCGGTGAAGGCCAAGGCGTTGTACCTGAGAGACGTGCAGTACATCGTACGGGAAGGGCAGGTGATGATCGTGGACGAGAGCACGGGGCGCGTGCAGGCGAACCGGCGGTGGAACGATAACATTCACCAGGCGGTCGAGGCGAAGGAGGGCGTGGAGATCAAGCGCGAGAACACGACCGTGGCGTCGATATCGTACCAGTGCCTGTTCAAGCTGTACGAGAAGCTGTCCGGGATGACGGGCACCGCGTCCACGGAGGCGGAGGAGCTCTACACGACGTACGGGTTAAACGTGATCACGGTCCCGACGCACCGGCCGAGCAAGCGGGTGGATAAGCCGCACGCGATGTTTCGAACCGCGGCGGCGCGGTGGAACGCGGTCGCGGACCTCGTCGTGTCGTGTCACTGGGAGGGGCGGCCGGTGCTCGTGGGGACGACGTCGGTGGAGCACTCGGAGTATTTATCGTCTCTGTTGTCCGAGTATCGGTGGCGAGCCTCGGACGGGCGGCTCGTGCAGGGCGTCCCGCACAAGCTTCTGAACGCGCGGCCGCAGCTCGCGGCGAGGGAGGCGGAGGTGGTGGCGCAGGCGGGGCGCGAGCACGCGGTGACGATCGCGACCAACATGGCGGGTCGCGGCACCGACATCGTCTTGGGCGGCAACCCCCCGGGGCTCGCGCGTCTCTACCTGGAGCGCCTTTTGCTCCCGAAACTGTCCTCCGGGTCGCTCGAGGCGGACGACGCGCTCGAGCCGAACCCCATGGCGCACGTGCAGACGCGTAACGCCACGGACGCGGCCGTTCAAGCCGCGGTCGGTCTCGCGTTCTTCACCGCGAAGAGCGACGACGCGTTGCCGGTATCCGCGGAGAGCGTCTTCGCGCTCGTGTCCGAGGCTGTTGAGCACGCGGAGCAAATCTTGCGCGGCGGCGCGGTGAAAGCCGCCGCGGAGAAGGTCGCGGAAGACCAAGAGCGCGCGAGAGGCGGGCCGAACCCGGTCGTGGACGCGCTGAGAGCCGCGGCGATCGAGCTGCTCGCGGACGCGCAGACCCAGGCGCGTTCTATACACTGGTCCCCATACGACCGCGTCGGCGTGGTGAACGCCGTTTCTTAAGGATTTTTCTCGGCGTGTCTCTCCGCCCAGGGTCCCTCGCTTTCAACCCCCGACCTCGACGCCTTTCAACTCCAACTGACGCCTATGAACTCCACCCCGACATCGCTTTGTATGGAATGGCCCTCACAGTGCGACGCGGAAGCCGTGCACGTGCGCGAGAAGGGCGGGTTACAAGTCATCGGCACCGCGCTGCACGACTCGCGGCGGATCGATAACCAGCTGCGCGGCAGAGCCGGGAGGCAGGGCGACCCGGGGAGCACGATCTTCTGTCTGTCCATGGAGGACGAGCTCATGGCGATCTACTGCCCCGGGTGGGCCTCGAGTTCGGTGTGGGACTGGAGCGGCATGGACGAGGACATGCCTCTGTACTCCTCCGTCGTGGACAACCAGCTCGCGTCGATACAGGCCAACATCGAGGACTTCCACGCGTCGCATCGCACGAGCACGTACGAGACGGATCGCATCATCGACGGGCAGCGCGACGCGATTTATAACGTCCGACGACGCGTGTTGCTCGAAGGGCAGCAGCCGTTGCGCGAGCGTCTGTTTCGCTACGTCGAGTGGATCGTCGACGACGCGTGCGAACGCGCGGGCGTGGACGGCCTGCGCGCGATCGAGGACTGGGACGTCGACGGCGCGCTCGCGGACTTGCGGACCGTGTTCGCGTCGCGACGGGATCAGTGGCTGAACGAGAGCGGACGCGAGATGGGCGCGTTTCCGCACTATCTTCCGGGCGCGACGGGGGACGCGATTAAGACGGCGTTGATCGCCGGCGACGCGATGCCGCTTCAGACGCCGCTCCCGGGCTTGGAGGCGAGGCCAGAAGTGATCACCGCCGCGCTCCAGGGCGTCGAGATCGTCGACATGAACCCGCTGACGAACCCCGCGAAGGTGACGGACACGGAGCCGGAGGCGAGGGAGGAGGAGGTGGCGGCGCGCGTGGAGCGACGCATGGAGTTTTCCCGCGGACAAGCGAGCCTCGAGGAGAAGGGCCGGCGAGGTGCGTTCTATACACTGGTCCCCATACGACCGCGTCCGCGTGGTGAACGCCGATCCTTAAGGCGTTTGCCCGTCGCATCTCTCCGCCCACCCCACTTTCAATTCCCGCCCTCGACGCCTTTCAACTCCGCTTCTGACGCCTTTGAACTCCACCCCGACGTCGCTTTGTAGGTCCCAACGCGGCGAACGCGCGGCTGCTGCGGACGTACCTCAGCGAGTCCGCGATCGCGCTCTACCTCGACAGGTTCGCGCGCCTGTCGCAGAACTACGACCGCGCGGACTTGGAGTCCGTGGAGCGGGTGTGGGTGTTACGCGCCATCGACGAGCGGTGGCAGAGGCACCTCGTGGAGATGCAAGTGCTTCGAAACTCAGTCAACGTCCGCGCGTTCGGCCAGCTGGACCCGATGGAGGAGTACAGGATCGACGGCGCGCGGAGTTTCGTGGACATGGTGCGAGACATGCGACGCAAGACGCTCGCGCACGTGTTCTTCTTCGTCGGCAGCGCGGTGGAGCCCGTGATGGAGTTTGACGAGGAAGAGGTGGAGAAGAGACGCGCGGCGGAGGCGGCGGCGGAGGCGGCGGCGGTTCGCGCCGCCGCCGCCGCGGGCGGGACGCCCATCTCCGAGGCGTTCGCGAGGGACGACGACGCGCGATTGCGGGAGAGAGAGGAGGTGCTGCGGGCGAGGGAGAACGACGAGGTCGTCGCGAAGACGATGATCATGAGGAAGCCCGGCGAGGAGGAGGACGGCGGAGGGAAGGGTGGCGAGAGATAGATCGGGAGCCGCGGGGGTTCTGTATTTTCCTTTCTCCTTTTTTTTTCACAACGTCGTCTCGTCTCGTCTCGTGTCGTGTCGTGTCGTGTCGTGTCGTGTTCTGATGCCGTGTCGCGCTCTCGTTCGTCGGTGGTGGTACACACGCGTCTCTTCGCGCGACGCGTTATCGTTCGTTGCAGTGTGGTCGTACTCGGGCGGACTCGCGCCTTCCGGTCGTCGGCTCGGTTTTTTTTTTTTTTTGGTTTTTTGGTTTTTCAATCCCCGATGTGGGGCGGCCGGAGGAACCCGCGCGGGGAGAGCTGCTTGGGGCGCGCGGGGTCGCGCCGGGACGACCCG
>Ga0181560_10000179_pt1 | contig 53494 bp, 47 predicted proteins | sample 011ome_20_FD_133751 | JGI IMG/M metagenome (GOLD analysis project Ga0181560, IMG submission 133751) | Coastal salt marsh microbial communities from the Groves Creek Marsh, Skidaway Island, Georgia - 011509CT metaG (megahit assembly) | ecosystem: Environmental > Aquatic > Marine > Intertidal... | reverse complement strand
CGCTGAAAGAAGTCAATGAACATCTGGCAGCACAAAAGCAGATGCTGGCCTTTGAGCCTCCTGAATTTTCTGACATATCAACATTCGGAGGAATTATCGCTGCCGGCTTGTCGGGACCTTCTCGACCATACCGTGCAAGCCTTTCTGACAGTATCCTGGGATGTCGAATTCTTAATGGCCGGGGTGAGATTCTTGAATATGGCGGTAAGGTCATGAAAAATGTTGCCGGTTATGATCTCTCTCGATTGATGTCAGGCTCATTGGGTTGTCTTGGTGTTATTCTGGATGCCACGTTGAAAGTCATACCCAGACCAGAATCAGAAACAACAGCCTGGTTTAGTGTACAGCGTAATGAAAGTGTCGCCTTTTTAAATGAGCTCAGAAAAAAAGGCTATCCAGTCAGTGCCAGCGCATATATAGATGAAGAACTGGTGGTACGTTTTTCAGCAAGCAGCATGGAAATCGCCCATATACCGGAATTGTTGAAAACGAATTTTGCTTTTATCCCGCATAGAACAGAACCGGATTCGCCACAATGGATGCAACTGGCCAATCATGCGATGGCATTTTTTGATATTAAGAATGATGAACCCAAGCATCTTTGGCGTCTTTCGGTGTCACCAGGACAGGAGATTGATGCACTTCTGGATCAGCAAAGTGACTTGCTCACAGAGTGGGGTGGCGCTATGCACTGGGTCAAATCGGATAAAGAGCCTGGTGTATTTCATGCTCTGGCTGCAGACATCAACGCGCAGGCGACACTGTTCAAGGCAAATGACAGAAAGGCAGATCAACGTTTTACCCCTTTATCACCCGTACTGAATCATTGGTATGCGGGGCTGAAATCAGCTTTTGATCCAGAGGGTATTTTGAACCCCGGCAAAATGTATTCAGATTTCTGACTACGCGTTTATATCTTCTATGCAAACAAAAATATCAGACAGTTTTCTGGCAACAAAGGATGGACAGTTGGCTGACCGTATTCTGCGCTCCTGTGTGCACTGCGGATTTTGTACTGCAACATGTCCTACCTACTTGCTGACAGGTAATGAGCTTGACAGTCCAAGGGGGCGTATTTATCTGGTCAAGGAACTGCTCGAAGACAACCCCGCAGCGATAAATCCGATTACTAAAACCCATCTTGATCGATGCCTGAGTTGCCAGTCCTGCGAAACAACATGCCCATCCAATGTTGATTACCACCAATTACTGGATATAGGAAAAAAACGTTTAAAGACAGTAAGTCGTGCATCTTATTTCTCCCGCCTATCGAAAAACAGTTTGTTGTGGTTCATTTCCAGCCGGTTACTTTTTTCTGTTGCTATAAAATTTGGCAGCGTCTTTAGTGCTATGCTTCCAGGACGCTTGGCCAGACAGCTGCCTGGTAAAGAAAACTTCATCAACAGCTCGTATTCTTCTGCCTCTTATGAAAGACAGGTCATCCTTCTCGGCGGATGTGTTCAACAATCCCTTTCGCCGAACACAAACCGGGCTGCGCAAAAAATCCTTTCAACGCTCGGGATCGGAGTCATCGAGTTACAACAGGAAAGCTGTTGCGGAGCAATGTATTACCACAGTGATAACCAGGAGAAAGGCTTGGCTAATGCCAAAAGGCTTGTAGAGCAAATAGAGAGCATTCTTGCAGAAGGTGTCGAAGCGGTCATAAGTACTGCAAGTGGCTGCGGTAATTTCATCAAAACCTATAGTGAGGTATTCCGTAATGATCCTGGCATGCTGGCAAGGCTGAATAACCTTGAAGGGAAAATAATGGATATTGGCGAATTCCTGGCAAAGGAAGACTTGCAGAATTTATCACTGAGCGGCACCACCAGAATGACTTTTCATTCACCCTGCACCTTGCAACATGGACAGGGGCTTTCAGGTGTCATAGAAGAAATGCTTATTGGCCTCGGCCTTCAACTGCAACCTGTGAAGGACAGCCATCTGTGTTGTGGCTCAGCAGGTACCTATTCATTGTTCCAGGGGGAAATAGCGGGGGCGCTTAGGGAAAGAAAACTCAACGCTTTGAAAGCAGACAGGGCAGAAAATATTGCAACCGCCAACATTGGCTGCCAATGTCACCTTGCTGCAGGAACAAAAACGCCGGTAAAACACTGGGTGGAATATGTCGCTGAACTTTTGCCGAACCAATCCCCAGGTTGAGATTGTAAACGGAAGTTATCGAACGACGATGACCTCGATATTACGTTCTTCCAGGATTCTCCAGTTGCCATCTTCCTTGCCAAGTCTTAACTCTTTCAATGTTTCATCCATGTAGCTATTACGGGAATAGTAGAGCCAGAATTGTATGGTGATTACCCCTTCCGTAGTCTCCAGAGTCTCCAATCGATCATAATCAGTACTGATGCCAGTAGCACCTTCTATGCGTTCACGACGCTGATTTTCCCAAAGAGCATAACTTTCCACGGAGGAGGGAATGTAATTCTCATGGTAAAACGCGAGGTAAGCTTCAATATTTCCGTCTTCCCAGGCGTCCAGCCAACGTGTAATAGTGGTCGCCACTTCAGCTTCTATTGATTGCTCTGTAGCAGGTTCATCAAGAACCATCTCTTCTTCAGGTAATTCCTCAGTGATCACTTCCTCAGAAACTGAGACAGCCGTTATTTCTTCAGACTCAGGCTCTTCACTTGCTGAAGATTCAGTGTCGGTTGATATATCCTGGATTATGGGCAACTCGTTTCCAGAGGGATCAATGGTTGCCGGGATATCAAGCTCTGTTTCGACAAAAGATGCAGAGGAGTCTGTTATTTCTTCAAACTCAGGAACTTCACTTGCTGCAAATTGAGTATCGACAGTGTTGTCCTGTGTGATGGAGAATTCGTTTTCAGAGGTATCAATAGTTGCCGGATTAACTATCTCTGTTTCGACGAACTCAGTCTCTGCAATGATTTCTTCGGGTTGGACGGGAGGATTAAAAACAACTGGTTCAGGATCATTACTTTCTGCTATGAGGTTATCATCAATATTGGATTCAGGGCTTGATGCCTGGCTATTGTCCTGAACCACCTGGTCCATATACAGAGGCGTATCTTCTGTAAATATTCTTGCTAACTGGCTGTTGACGGTTTCATTTTCCCCTGAAATAACCACGGCGAGAATCATTGTGACAATAATCACGATTACAGACAGCGTTAACTTGAAATAGGGAGGGGTCGTTCCCTGTCCTAATTCGGGCTCCTTTGCCAGGATGGTATTAATTTCCTCCATGTTTTCCGCACTGCCCGCGTTGCTGAACGCAGGATCAGGAAGGGCATCAATCTGCGCTAACTCCGAGTCGTCCTGTAACACTTCTTGCTGCGAAGAGGCGGTAACACTCTCTGTTACATTCTCGGATTCGATGGCAAATTCTGGTTCTGGTTCCGGCTCTTGTGCAGAGTGTGATTGTTCAACAATTTCCGGCGTATCTAATTCATGAGGCTCTAACGCAATAGCCGTCTCCTCGGTATAGGTGACTTCCTCAGCTGTCGTTTCAGGAGACTGCTCATCAAGCATTTCATCCTGACTGGTAGAAAGCGCCAAATCTTCGCTATCAGAATTTTTTTGTTCAAGGACAGAAATATCATCGTCCTGTTCTGGCGTTACTATTGCCGTCTCTTTGGTGGCCTCAGTTTTGGTGTCCACGAATTCAGGTGCAAGAGCTTTTTCCAGCAACTCAAGCGTTTTGCCAGGAAGCCCATTGCTCAGCATGAAGATGTCGGTGAGCTCCTTGCTGGACAGCTGCCTTCCTTTATTTTCAGTTTCTTTTTTATACCCTGAACAAAAGTCTTCCAGTTCGTTCCTGTTCATGGGGGAAAGCGTAAAACTCTGGTTCAGGTACTGGGTCAGTGAGCGCAGGTCAGGATCATCAAAGAGCTCATCAAGTCTATCTGTGCCGCAAATTACCTGTGAAACCAGGGTTTCAGAATCATTATGAATATTGTTAAGCAGCCGAATGAGTATGAAGAGTTCCTTGTCGATCTTTTCGGCATCATCGTATATGACATACAGCTTGTTATCCGGCGCAGACTTTGCAAGGAGATATTCAGTGAGAGATTTATTAAAGTTCCTGTTTTTATCGAGCCCAAGAAGATTCTGGATTTGACCGAACAGGTAATCGGATGATTCTGGTGGTGATTCGAAATAGATGACATCCTGGCCCTGCTGGATCAGGTGTTCTTCAAGCTGACGGCAGAACGCAGTTTTGCCAGAGCCTTCCGGGCCGACGACCTTGATGATGCCTTCATTGATGGAGAGGGCAGTGCTGACCCCGGTGAATAATTCCAGGTATGGACTGTAGTGCAGATAGATGTCCCGGGGGTGTGCCATTTATTGCCAAGTTAGTACAAAACTGTGGCCAGAACCCTGGTCACACGGAGCCCGGATGAATTCCGGAATACGAGGGGAATTGTATTAAATATCGAGGAAATATACAGCCAGAAAGGTAATAACACTTGCCACGGCCGCAGCGGCACCAACAGCTGCCCAACCGGGACCTTTATTGCGGGCCTGGTTTGTAAAATTCTTTTCAATCCTGACATCTTCAGTATCCATGATGGCCCTTTGAACATGGATATTGGTGACCTTGGTATCACCCCGGCCGTAGGCGACCAGCAACGATTTGTGGCAAAGAATGTTAATCAGGCGGGGAATGCCTGCACTGGCCGTGGACAGGTCCTGAATCGCCTTTGTGTTGAACAGGTTGACTCCGGGGAAGCCTGACCGGGTAAGCCGGTGATTGATATAACTGGCAACTTCTTCCAGTGTCAGGGTAGGCAGGGTGTATGAAAAAGTGATGCGCTGTCTTAACTGTCGAAGTGATTCCTTTGACAGCATGTCGTTCAATTCGGGCTGCCCAAACAGGACCACGTGGAGTAGTTTTTCCGTTTCTGTTTCAAGATTGGTAAGCAAGCGCAGCACCTCGATACTTTCTTCAGGCATCGCCTGTGCTTCGTCAAGCAGGAAAACCACCTGTTTGCCGGAGTCTTTGATTTCGATTAGCTTCTTGTTGATCTCACCAAGCACGTGATGACGGCCTTTTTCATGGTCAACATTCAGTCCAAGCTCTTCGGCCAGTGCCAGAAGAAGGCCATCAGGGGTCAGGAAGGGATTGGGGACATACGCGGTCACAAAATCATCGCTGATGGTGTTGAGCAGCCGACGGCAAAGCAGAGTCTTGCCTGTGCCAACCTCACCGGTAATCATGATGAAGCCTTCACCGCTTTCCAGGGCCAGTTGGACAACTTCCAGGGCCTGATGATGACCATCCAGATCCAGGAAAAAATCCGTATTTGGGGTCAGGGTGAATGGCAGCTCACGCATGCCAAAAAATTCTAGATACATCTTTTTATGACTTTGTTATAACTTATTGATAACTGCCTGACTTTCCGGCAGATTTTACTGGAACTGTTCGAAATCGCGGGATGAAGAATAAATCACCACTCCGGTCTTTTCAATAAAACAACTGCCTATTAATATGTCGCAACTATGCGATTTAGCCGACTATGTCACAATAGGAAAAATTCCCGTGATTCAATATCTTAGAAAACGGAGTTAATAAGGCATTTTCATGATAATTCCCGACAAATCCACCGTTGTGAGCAAAGAACAGGCCCTGAAAGGCAGGGAGGAGCCATTAATGCTCTCTGGCAGGCATTTTGTGAATGGCAATCCCATTAAAGAGCCTTTTGCAGAAAGCCTCTCACAGGCGGTTTTTGGCCTTGGATGCTTTTGGGGGGCTGAACGCCGTTTCTGGTCTTTACCCGGGGTTTTTTCCACGGCAGTAGGTTATGCGGGAGGATTTACCCGGAATCCACACTATGATGAGGTGTGCAGTGGTATGACCGGACACAGCGAAGTTGTACTGGTGGTATATGATCCTGACAAGGTCAGTTATGCTGACTTACTGCAGTGTTTCTGGGAATCTCACAATCCCACCCAGGGGATGCGACAGGGCAATGATCGAGGGACCCAATACCGTTCCTGTATATATACAACCTCTGATAAACAGGCTGAACAGGCAATGCAAAGCAAGCAGCAGTACCAGAAGGCCCTGGATGAAGCCGGCTTCAGTGTTATCACAACGGAAATTCACCCATTGGACACCTTTTATTACGCCGAGGAATATCACCAGCAATACCTGGCCAAAAACCCCGGTGGCTATTGCGGGCTGGGTGGCACAGGAGTCAGTTGTGCCGGATAATTTTCCAGAAAAACTGGTGGTAGCCATCTCCTCCCGGGCACTGTTCAACCTTGATCACAGTCACAAGGTCTATGTCGAGCAGGGTGTTGACGCCTATCGTCATTACCAGATTGATCATGAAGACGAGATTCTTGAGCCTGGCGACGCTTTTAACCTGGTAAAAAAGCTGCTGAATCTCAATACCCAGATTGGAAAGAAGTGCGTTGAGGTTATTCTGCTGTCACGAAATTCAGCGGATACAGGACTGAGAATTTTCAATTCCATAGAACAGCATCAACTGGATATCCAGAAGGCAGCGTTCTGTGGTGGTTCGAGCCCTTACCGCTATATCTCGGCATTCAATTCACACCTCTTTCTGTCTACTGACGGCAGTGATGTAAGAAAGGTCCTGGAAAATGGTTTTGCCGCAGCAACCATTCTGAATTCCCGCAAAGCCAATGTGGATGATACAAAACTGCGCTTTGCATTTGATGGTGATGCTGTACTTTTTTCAGATGAGGCCGAAAAAATCTACAAAACACAGGGGCTGGAGGCATTCACGCAGAGTGAAGTTGAGGCAGCAAAACGGCCGCTGACTGGCGGTCCTTTCAAAGCCTTCCTGGCAGCACTGCAAATGCTTCAACATGAATTCGGCGACGACGATTCACCCATTCGTACCTGCCTGGTAACGGCCCGCGCTGCACCTGCCCATGAACGGGTAGTCAGAACATTACGAGAATGGGATATTCATATAGATGAATCCCTGTTTCTTGGTGGCGAGGACAAGGGAGAGTTCCTGCGTGCCTACGATGCAGATGTATTCTTTGATGACCAGCAAGGACATTGCGAATCGGCCAGGGAACACGTGGCAACTGGCCATGTACCCCATGGTATTGCCAACCTGGTGACAGAAGAATCCTAGTAGAACACCGAGAAATAGATACCCAGGCCTAACAAGGCCGAAACCAGGATGGTGCGCAGCACTTTGTCAGGGAAAAGAGAGCCCACATGTGTGCCCAGGTAAATACCCGGAATCGATCCCACCAGTAAACTACCGAGCAAAGACAGATCCACCAGGCCATTGGCCAGATAACCTAATCCTGCTACCAGTGTTAAAGGCACCGCATGTGCGATACCTGTACCAACCACGGTTGCAGCTTTCCATTGTGGATAAAGTAAAAACAGGATCGCCGCTCCAATTGCACCGGCACCCACCGACGCCATCGTCACACAAAAGCCCAGAACCAGTCCGAGTATCAGTGTCATGATCCCGGTATGTTTTTGCGGATAGCCATAAAAAGGCGGTTCAATGCCGTGATGGGGAGGTGGTCTGGTCCCTGGTGACAGGCGTTTTTGAATGTGACTTTGAAAGGCAATAACCAGGGCTGTAATGACCAGCATGATGCCCAGGAAGATGGTAAGAAGGGATTCATAGCCCGGATTTTCAGCAAGACCATGCTGCATCACGAACAGGCTTAGTCCAACGGAAACAGGAATGCTGCCAGCTGCGAGCAATGCCATGGCTTTCCAGTCGACATTTTGCTTTCGATGATGGAAAAACACTCCGCTGCTCTTGGTAACGGCGGCATAAAGCAGATCAGTGCCAATGGCTATCGGGGCCGGGTAGCCCATCAATAGCAATATTGGCGTCATCAGTGACCCACCACCGACACCTGTCAGGCCAATAGCAAAGCCGACAAGGGCACCAGAAAATACCAGGAGAAGCAGATCAAACATCGATTATTGGCCCTGTTGGCTCCATGCCTGCGCAAAAGGGGGACACTCTAGAGTAAAAGCATTATTCTGAATACTAATATTTTGTAATATTTCTATAACTTTTAGTTATAATATATGCTTTGGATTAACCCTGTTTTCAGAGAATTTACGATGAAACTGCAGCAGTTACGTTATATCTGGGAAGTGACCAATAATCAGTTCAATATAAGCCGGACATCCCGGCATCTTTACACCTCACAGCCGGGCATGAGTAAGCAGATCAGGAACCTTGAAAAAGAGCTGGGCCTGGATATTTTTGTACGCAATGGGAAACATTTGAGCAGTCTGACCCCCGCTGGAGAAAAAATCGTGGCAACAGCGGGGGAGGTGCTGCATCGCGTTGAATCCATTCAGTCTATAGCCGAAGAATTTACTGACGAGAACCTGGGTAGCCTCGGGATTGCCACAACCCATACCCAGTCCCGATATATTCTGCCGGAGGTCATCAAGGCATTTATTGATCGCTATCCAGATGTCAGCCTTCACATGCACCAGGGCACACCGATGCAGATATCCCGCCTGGCTGCTGACGGAACCGCTGACTTCGCCATTGCCACTGAGGCTCTCGAGCTATTCAACGATCTGGTTATGATGCCCTGTTTTCGCTGGAACAGGACCATTCTGGTACCCAGGAATCATCCCTTGTGCCAGGTCAGCAGGCTGACTCTTGAAGATGTTGCCAAATGGCCAATTGTGACCTATGTATACGGTTTTACCGGGCGTTCCAAGCTGGACGAAGCATTCCAGAAGGCTGCCCTGGATCCAAAGGTAGTATTTACAGCCGTTGATGCGGATGTCATCAAAACCTATGTGAGGCTGGGGCTGGGTATCGGGATTCTAGCCAGTATGGCCGTTGAAGAGAATGACGAGGACCTTGTGGCTATTGATGCCAGCCATTTATTTGATTACAGCACCACCAGCATTGGTTTTCGGCGTGAAACCTTCATACGCAAGTACATGTATGAATTCATTGAAATGTTTGCTCCCCACCTTGACAGGGACAGGGTTGATGCCGCTGTTGAGCGACACGGGCAATCAGGCGCAGAGGATGTCTTCCGGGATATGGAAATACCCTTTAAATAGAAAGGATTATTCGCTGTCGCTTGCGATGATATTGCCGCTGTGCAGGCCGCATTCCTTGGCGGTGGCTTCTTCCCACCACCAGCGTCCTTCACGTTCATGCTGATTAGGTCCAACAGGGCGGGTGCAGGGTTCACAGCCAATGCTGATATAGCCCCGATTATGCAGTTCGTTATAAGGCACATCGAACATGCGGATATAGTCCCATACCTGGCGGGATGACCAGTTGGCCAGAGGATTGAATTTCACCAGGGCTTTGTCGCCAATGCTGAATGTAGGGTCTGTTTCAATGACAGACACCGTGTTACGTGTGCTGGGGCTCTGATCCCGGCGCTGTCCAGTTATCCAGGCATCCAGATCTGCAAGCTTTCTTTGCAGTGGTTCTGTCTTGCGAATGCCGCAGCATTCATGGTGGTCAGTGTCGTAAAAACTGAACAGGCCTTTTTCCCGAACGAAGGCTTCCAGTTTGTCATGATCAGGTGACAGGACTTCGATGGCCAGGTTGTAATGGGATCGCACCTTGTTGATAAAGCGGTAGGTTTCAGGGTGAAGCCTCCCAGTATCAAGGGTAAAAACCTGAATCTCTTTGCCCAGTTTTTTTGCCACTTTGGTGGCCAGCTCTATCAGTACAACATCTTCAGCGCCGCTGAAAGAAATAGCAATATTTTCATACTGTTGTAGCGCAAAGCTAATAATATCTTTAGGTTCTTTTTCCGCGTATTCATCGGAAAACGCTATAACCTGTTCACCTGTGAGAGACATGATGCCTGGGTATCCAAACCTGTTAAGAAGGAAAGAAGAGAAAAAGATGGCGCATTGTACATCGCAGGAAGCCTACATGAAATCGCTATTTAACAATCACTTAGCCAGCAAACCTTGATTGGTTCTCAAATCAGGTTTCACGTGGAAAAGTCCAGAAAAATTAATAACTTAGATCATATTGAATGCTCAAAACGCTAAATATTGTGGTGAAATGCCATTTTTGCACTACATCTGGACAAAAGGCTTGCCAGGCCATTGCATGGTTTTCGTGAAACAGAGAGAATGCACCGGTATTTTCCCAACCCCTCGAAGTAATGTATTAAGGAGCCTGCTTTGGAAATAGCCTGCCTGGACCTGGAAGGGGTCCTGATTCCTGAAATCTGGATTAATTTTGCTGAAAAAACAGGCATTGATGCCTTGCGGGCAACCACCCGTGACATCCCTGATTATGACCAGCTGATGCAACAAAGACTGCGTATTCTTGATGAGCATAATCTCGGCTACAACGAAATCCAGGAAGTGATTGCCATGTTATCGCCATTGGATGGGGCAGTAGATTTTGTCGATTGGCTCAGGGAGCGCTTCCAGGTCGTTATTCTGTCGGATACTTTTTATGAGTTTTCTCAACCGCTTATGCGTCAGTTAGGCTTTCCCACGTTGCTATGCCACAGACTGGAAATCGGTGAAGATGGCAGGGTCCTTGATTACAAACTGCGTCAAAAAGATCCAAAAAGGCAGTCAGTCAAAGCTTTTCATAGCCTGACTTACCGAGTGATTGCAGCAGGGGACTCCTACAACGACACCACCATGCTGGCAGAAGCCGATGCAGGTATTCTCTTCATGGCGCCGGATAATGTTGTCGAGGAATTCCCGCAATTTCCGGCGGTGTTCAGTTACGAGGATTTAAAAAAGGAATTTATTCGGGCCAGTAATCGCGAGCTAACCTTGTAGGTTATTTACCCTGGATAATTACCTTGGCCAGGGTTCTCAACATCTTCGCTGTAGCGCCCCAGATATAGTAGTCCTTGTAATCCAGGACATAGAATTCACGTATGTTGCCATCTCTTTCCAGGAAGTCCTTGCGATATTGATCAAGATCGCAGACCAATGACAAAGGAATAGAGAATATTTCGTCCACCTCACTGGGGTTGGGGGTCAGTGCAGGCAGATTGTCTGTGATGCCAAGTACCGGCGCCACGGCAAAACCGGAAGGAAGCAAGGTAATATCCAGTACACCAAGTATCTCTACCGGGTCGCTGACAAGGGCAATTTCTTCCCGTGCCTCCCTTAATGCGGTATCGACTGGACCATCATCCACCTGACTGATATTGCCGCCGGGAAAACTGATCTGGCCGGCATGGGTGGGCAGATGTTCACTGCGCCGGGTAAGGATGACTTCAGGTTCAACCTGGCCGGGGAAAATCAGGATCAGTACTGCTGCCAACCGGTGCCCGGATTCATACTCTGCGAGCGAATGGTCAGTGTTCAGAGAAGTGCCGATGTCACGTATTAATTGAATGGAGTAGTCGGCCATCATAAAAATTTGGTCAAACGCCAGATTTCAGCGCATCCATGAAGAGATTGATTTTGTCCAGGGACTCCTGGTATTCCTGCTCTCCGATACTGTCCGCTACAACACCGCCACCGCCCCAGCAATAAATTTTATCGTCATCTTTTACCAGGGTGCGGATACAGATATTGCTGTCCATGTTGCCGTTATAACCTATCCAGGCAAATGCGCCGCAATAAACAGAACGCATGACGCTCTCTAGCTCATTGATGATTTCCATTGCGCGAATCTTGGGCGTGCCCGTGATTGAGCCACCAGGAAAACCTGCCTGTATCAGGTCAAAAACATCATCATGTTTATCCAGTTTGCCAGTGATGGTACTGACCAGATGATGCACATTAGTGAAACTCTGGGTTTCGAACAGGTCAGGCACTTCTATGCTGCCGGTATGACAAATACGACCCAGGTCATTTCTCAGCAGGTCGACAATCATCAGGTTCTCAGCCTTGTCCTTGGTGCTGCTCTCAAGATCCTGCCTGTTCAGCAGATCCTTGTCAGGATCACTGTTGCGTGGGCGTGTGCCCTTGATAGGCTGGGTCATTACCTCTTTGTCCCTGACCCGGATAAAGCGTTCAGGTGAAAAGGAAAGTACTGCCTTGCTGCCATCTTCCATGAATGCGGCGAACGGCGCTTTGGCAATGGTCTGAAGTCTTGTAAAAGCAGTGTAGGGATCACCGCTGCAATGTGCGGCAAAACGCTGGGTCAGGTTCACCTGGTAGCAATCCCCGGCCAGGATGTAATCAATGACCATTTGATAAGCTTCCTGATAAGCCTCACGGCTGAAGTTGGAAACAAAATCACCTTCAAGTGTGAAACTTCCACCTGCTGCCACTTCAGTGACTAGTAGCGCATCCTTTACTGCCTGGCGGGTGTCGTCAGGACAGGAGTGGCGGAAAACCAGGCTGCATTGTTCCAGCTTGTGATCAATCACCAGCGCCCAGGAATATATGCCAATGAGCATATCGGGCAGGTCAATATCCCTTTCATGATCCGGAGAAAGACGAAACCAGTGATGAAGCATTTCGTATCCGAAATAACCGATAGCCCCGCCGGTAAATGGTAAATCTTCCAAAGTTTCCGGATTGCCATCCAGTACAAACTCCCTGGCCAGGATTTCCAGGGGGTTTCCCGTTAACGTAGTGGATTGTCCTGCATGGTTTTCAATATTTACCCTGTCATCTGAAGCGCGCAATATTTTATCGGGTGCAGCACTGATGAACTCAAATCGTGTGTCTTTTCTATTACGGTCATTACCGCTGGCAAGCAGAACGGGCAGGGGAAGGTGCCGAATCTTTTTGAATAACGGGTAAGGGGTACTGGTGTAGGGCAAAGCCTGAACTGAAAGGCCAGTGCCCGTGGTCTGTTGTGTTTGCGTGGTCAAGGGCAGTTTGTCGGTCTGGGCAATCCAGCTATTTTACTGGCTATCAAAGCAGGATACTCTGGAAACAGCTGCAACAGGTAAAGGCTGCTGCCTTTTTGCGCACCGTATTTTCTTTGCATCTGTTTAACAAGAACACGCATCATTGGTGAAAGGTCATGTTCTTCATGGAACTCTCTTAACAGTTTAATGACCTCCCAGTGTTCAGCGTCCAGAGTAATGCGCTCCCTTGCAGCAAGCGCATTGGCTACGGCAGGCGACCAGTCCTCAAGATTCTTGAGGTAACCTTCCTTATCAAGTGCTATTTCTTTGCCGTCCAGCTGGAGCGTATCAGACATGAATTATTTCAACGGGGTGATGCATTTGGAAAGTAATAATTACAGGGTGCTGTAACTCAACCCCAACTAACAACTTTATCGTGCTCAATGGACAGACTGACAAAGCCATGCCAGTCGACTATTTCAAAACCGGAAAGCATTTTGTCAGATATGCCACGGGCTGCCAAATCGTCAGCAAGGGCAAAACGTCTGACTGAAGAAGGAAGCATGCTCCAACAATCGTCCTCTTCTTTTGTTTCCAGAGCCGCGTACACGCCGTCTTCAAGCAGCAGCACCGTATCATTTTCCGACACGGCTGCCAGAGCGCGTAATAGGGCAGGTCCCTGCTTGTTAATCGTATGCAAAATCATCAAAAGACCATGACATGATCAGCTCCACTGATCATCTGCTTTAATGCCGAATCGTCAATTTTGTCGATATTATCGATCAAGACTTCGTCATGAATATTTGCTGCAAGTGCAGAAGGTTTATGAAGACAGACCTGGTTTACTTCATACATTTCCAATGCCGGAATCATCTTGCCAATGTTTTTCATTTCCTGGGCAGAAGTATCCTGGTTTTTCAGCAATTGCCTGACACCATCTCCGATGAAGACAATTGAGACTCGTTGCTCAAATGCAGCGGCTGTTAGCGCCATGTCCAGTGCAGCACGGGGCAGAAATCCGCTATAGGGACCGGCGCCGGATATGATCAGGTAGTGACTTGTACTCATAAGCTTTTGATCAGGTTACAAAGCTAATAACACGATCAGACTGTTGGGATGCATCGATAAACTGGCCAAGGCCACTGACTGTAAATCCAGGGCGTAAATTATGTCCCGGTTTTTCATATCTGTTGGCTTCGGATTCATCCAGTATGCCACGTTTCAGTGCGGAGGCTGCACAGACGACAGCATCGAGGTTATGTTTTGTAATTAGTGATTGCCAACGTTCAGGAATATCTTCTTCATCCTGGGGCGGCACACAATACAAGGATGCATTACACGCGCCATCCTGGTAGAAAAAAAGACGGTATATGTCATGGCCGGAAGCAAGAACAGCTTCTGCAAATTTCAGGGCAGACAATGCAGACTGGGAAGACCACGGAGCGCCATTGATGACCAAAGTGAATTTCATTACAAATAAGTCGGAAAATAAAAAGCCCCACAGAAACTGCGGGGCTTTGTGTTTCTGGCTAAATGTCAGTCACGATTGCCAGATAAAACTGCCAGCAAGTGCAACAGGTGAATAAAAATATTATATATATTCAGATAGAGGCTGACAGTAGCCCTGATGTAATTGGTTTCACCACCATGGATGATGCGGCTGGTATCAAAAAGAATCAGTCCTGACATGACCATAATAACTGCTGATGAAAGTGCCAGTGACAGTGCAGGTATCTGCAGGAATATATTGGCAATCATTGCAATGACCACGACGATCAACCCGGTAAACAGGAACCCACGCATAAAGGAAAAATCCTTGCGCGTGGTAAGCACATATCCTGAAAGACCAAGAAAGATCAAGCCAGTACCACCAAGGGCCTGCATAATAATCTCGCCACCATTAGGCAGGGCAGTCAGGTAGAAATTCAGAATTGGGCCAAGACGAAAACCAAACCAGCCAGTGAATGCGAATACCGCAATAATACCCATGGCAGAATTTGCAGTCGCACTTACAAGGAAAAGCAGTCCAAACATGACGGCAAGATCCAGGAACCAGGGTAACTGGATTGGAACTGCCATGCCGACAAATGCTGTTGCGGCACTGAACAGCAGTGTCATGGATAACAGCATGTAGGTATTTTTCAGAACCTTGTTGGTTGCCAGTATCGATTCCTGGCTTCTTGCACCAGCGGCGACCTGACCATTTGCCCTGAAATCATAATCACTCATTTCTTTCTCCGTATTTCTTTCAATAAAAATGGAAATAAATCGTTGTTAAAAAATAGAAGGAATTTGTCTATTTCAGATTCAAATATGGGGATAATCCCCGGAAAATCAATGCCTTCATCATACTAAGACCGGATTTAAAAGCAAGATGTTTCAAGGCATTTCTGCGGTTGACTGAGGGCAGGATTAAGGTAAGATGCTCCACTTTCCAGGAGGGGTGGCAGAGCGGTTGAATGCACCGGTCTTGAAAACCGGCATAGGTTAATAGCCTATCGAGAGTTCGAATCTCTCCCCCTCCGCCAGAAATATAAAACCCGGCTTTATGCCGGGTTTTTTATTTCCGACGAAGGCGGAACCAGGATTTGGACTCTTAGTTCGACCAAATCGCCTGGAGCGATTTGGCATGACCGAAGGGCGAGGCCCAGGGAAGGGCCGAGTACTCTCTCCCCCTCCGTTTTGATACTGTCACTAGAGTTTAAAACGTAACTTGAAAAGGGCTTGGTACTTATTCCATACCCTGAAAAAGTGTCTATAAAAAAGGCGCCCTTAAGCGCCTTTTTCGATTCTCAAAGAAACTAAGGCCTTAACGCCAATGTCACTTCTTCCTGCTGCAAACCAATCATATCCAGCAGTATTTTTCCGCTTTCAACCAGGTAAGGGTCAGCATCATCTTCGCCTTCTGTGATCGTGTCATCTCTTTCTACAGGATCAACTCCGGCGTTATTAAGCACTATTTCTTCTTCCTCATCCTCGGAATCCGCATCCATGTCTTCAACAGATGCAAAAGGCTCTTCACCTTTGGCGACACGGCGGGCATTGGTAATTTGTAAACGCCAGAGGTCAGCTTCTTCGCGCTCAGATATCAATGTGGCCTCGTTCAGGCTCAGCTGGTTTCTTTCCCTGTTTTCCAGTGCGCGATCAATCTGAGCTTCAATAAATTCGAAATCCGGATTTTCCTCCAGGCGATTCTGATGCAAATCTGTCAGGGTGGGAATGATGGATTTCAGATCAGAATAGGGGCGGTAATAATTGGGATCAATAGTATCCCAGGGCAGGGCAGTGGGCAGTGCACTCTCACCTATGTCTTCGGCAGCGTCATACAAATCAGGCATGACGATATCCGGGGTCACTCCCTTATGCTGGGTACTTTCACCAGAAATACGATAGAACTTGGCGCGCGTAATTTTCATCTGGCCATCGCCAAGTGGGATCAACTCCTGAACAGTGCCTTTGCCAAATGTCTGGCTGCCAAGCACTATGCCACGCTGATAATCCTGGATTGCACCGGCAAATATTTCAGAAGCTGAAGCACTAAGACGGTTCACAAGAACACCAAGCGGGCCGTCATAAACCACTTCTGGATCAGAGTCGCCCTGGACTATATTGTTACCTTCGGCATCCCGAACCTGTACTGTCGGTCCACGGCGGATAAAGAGCCCGACAAGCTGGTTGGCCTCAGTAAGGGAGCCGCCACCATTTCTGCGAAGATCCACAACAACGCCTTCAACGCCTTCAGCTTTCAATTCTTCCAGCAGTTTGCGCACATCACGCGTGCTGCTGCGGTAATTCGGGTCGCGACGCTGCAAAGCTTCAAAATCGATATAAAAAGTAGGGAGCTCTATCACGCCGATCTTATGTGTTTCCCCATCGTATTCCACCTCGACAATTTCCTTTCGGGCAGACTGTTCTTCGAGTTTCACTGTGTCGCGGGTAATACTGATTTCTTTCGTTTCAAGAGCAGAGCTGTCAGCCATCACGTTTAACCTGACGACAGAGCCTTTTTCGCCTCGAATAAGTTGCACCACATCATCCACACGCCAGCCCACAACATCCACGTAAGGCATATCACCCTGGGCAACACCTACAATTCGGTCAGAGGGCTGTAATTCACCGCCCATGTCAGCCGGGCCGCCACTGACGATACTGACCACTTTGGTGTATTCATCTTCAGTTGTAAGCACGGCTCCAATACCTTCAAGAGACAGGCGCATGCTCATATTGAAATTTTCAGCCGCTCTTGGTGCGTAATACTGCGTATGGGGGTCAAAGGCCATAGTCATCGCATCCATATAACGCTGGTACACATCAAGGCCGTTGGTTTTCAGAACCTGGCTTAACTGCGAACGATAGCGTTCGCTGAGTTCTTCACGAATCTCAAACATGTCTTTCTCTTCTTCATCCATGTGCATTGAAAGAACATTGCTCTTGATCCGTTTGCGCCAGAGGTCGACCAACTCTTCCTCATTCGCGGGCCAGGGCACTTCCGAGCGATCTACTATAATGTGCTCATCGATTGTAAAGTCCCAGCCGTTTTCATCTTCTTCCACACGCTTGAGTGAAAAAACAAGGCGATCCATCAGCCGCTCACGGTAGCGATTAAATATGAGGTAGCCAAAATCCACATCACCATCAAGCAACATGTCATCCAGGTTGCTTCGATATTGTTCAAATTCGGCTATATCTGCCTGGGTGAAATAAATGCGGGCACCGTCCAGGGTATTAGTGAAACTGTCGAGCAGTTCACTGGAAAAGTCATCATTGAAATTAATTTCTGAATAATGATTCCGGGTCAGTTGGCGAATAATATTCTGGGTGGTTTCGGCATAACCAGGTTCGGGCTGCAGTTCCTGAAATATGACATCAACATCCAATGGAATTTCATCGGGAAGGTAAAGCGGTTGCTGGGCACTGACTCCACTGAACGCGATCGTCGTGGTAATGCCCAGGACAAACAGAAACTTGGTGAACTGCCTTTCAGAAAACTTTTTCATATCACTGCTCTATAACTTCTCTTTAAATGCTCAATATATGTTCTATAAATATCTGATGGTAATCCAGGTATCGTTATTACTTTCCTAACTTTTGCCTGTCTTTATTTCTACGTCAATTTTCAATTTCGGTATTAATTAATAGATTCGTTATGGGAATTAGTACGGTATAGGCTGGAGGCCGGATTTCAAGCCTTTCAGGTTTAATATCTTACTATCATATCCCTGAAATTGGGTAAAAAAATGCAATCTGCCTTCAGATTCGGTTCATAGGGTGAGACGTTACAAGGGCCCGCCGGATTTGGCTTTAGTCAGGCTTTATGCGTTTTTTTCTGGCTGAGGCGTGACGCTCGGTCAGCTGAACATCAATATAGCGGTCTGTGATGGCGCTGCTGCCATGACCTGCATCATCCCTGACATGCTCCCTGGGCCGATGTTTCACATCTTCAGAGATACCGGTATGCCTTAACCAGTGGACTGTTGCTGCTGTTAACTGGTCTGCTTCCTCCGTAAATCCATCCTGGCGCATGGCAGTTTCGGCAGCATCAAAGCAGCTCTGGACAATACCTCGTATCTGCCTGGTGCTGGTAATACCCCCTTTGCCACGAGCCTTGTGAATCAGGGGCGAATATTCACCGGGAGAGGGGAGTTCAGGCAGTCCCCTGGCTAGCCGGTAACGTTTGAGAGCTACAAGCATGTCGTCGCTGACCGAGATCTGACGCTCCTTATTCCCCTTACCGACGGTCCTGAACCACCAGTTGCCCTCAAGATCCCGCTCAAAATCCCCCATTTTGGGGATCCAGCGCTCTGTTTCTGTTAATTCTGATATACGCAGGTACATGCCAAAAAGGGCGTTCATAATAAACAGGGTGCGTTCGTGAATCTTGTCTTTTTGAGCCATTTTTTCAGCAGAATCAAGCACATAGGACCATTGGAGCTGTGATAACCGACGTATTGGCTTGCTGGACTGGCTTTTTCGAAGGAATTTGCCTTTCTGGCGTATCTGCGCCACGGGATTGAATTCAAGATAATCTTCCTGGATGAGGAAATTACAGAAGCTGCTCAGAACACCAAAAATACTCTGAATAGCGCTTTGGGACATAAAATAGGGCGCTTCTGCGTCCTTTCCCTGCAATACATAGGGTCGCCATTCAGGATTAGGCACCCTTTCACCGCTTTTTAAGACGTATCTTGCAACGTTTTTACCACCAATCCAGGATTCTGGCGGATCTTTAGCAAATTCCACGTAGGCTTCAATATCTTCACGACGTATCGTTTTCAGTGACTTTTCAGCCACTAACCAGCACCAATGCAGGAAATGTTCAATTTCACGCCTGTACGTGGAAAAGGTATCCGGACTGCCGCGGTAGGAATACAGGAATTCGCTTGCAAACTGGTAATCCTCGATAGCATTGACAGGTTCATCATCGAGCAGATGTGCCACAGAAGTAATTCTGTGTTTATAGGGGTTAGCCATTTCCTCGAGCGTATCAAAGAACGGCAGAGGTGCTGCTTTACTATTCATAATCTGTAGTCAGTGTGAATCAATTACTATCTCGGTGAAACACCTGCAAAACGAAAATAGAAGGGGTAAATAGGCAAAACTTATAATTAATAAAGTATTTAAATATGCGCTATAACTTACTGTTAGGGCTAATTAATTCATACTTTAAACCCTTGCAATCTCATATTCCTCTATTTCCGGTAATAAAGATTACCGGAAATAAGAGATGTATTAGAACAGGGATTTTTTGGCATGGCAAGTACCAACGGGCTTCCCTCTTGGAAGCTCTGGTATTTACAGTGTCAGGATCGAGCCTGGCGCATGGTGACAAATTCTTCAGCTGCTGTTGGATGTATGCCTACTGTGCTATCCAGTTGGCTCTTGGTAACTCCGCACTGCATGGCAACCGCTAGGCCCTGGATGATTTCACCGGCGTCAGCCCCCATCATATGCATACCAAGAACCCTGTCAGTGTCTTTGTCGACAATGACTTTCATATAGGTGCGTTCCTGGTTGCCTGACAAGGTGTGTTTCATGTGCCTAAAATCGCTTTCATATACATCAATATTGGCAAATTCCTGTCTGGCCTGCTCTTCTGTAAGCCCTACAGTACCCACATTGGGGTGGCTGAATACTGCTGTGGCTATATTGGCGTAATCCATGGTGTTTTGCGTGCCATTAAAGAGATTTGAAGCCAGAACCATGCCTTCTGCGATGGCTACAGGCGTAAGCGCCATGTTCCCAACGACGTCACCAAGGGCAAAAATACCCGGTTCTGTGGTCTCAAAATACTCATTCACTGCGATTGTGCCGTTTTTATTGAGCTGTGCTGCCGTATTTTCGAGTCCCAGACCGTGTGTATTGGGTTTACGACCCGTGGCATACAACACACAATCTACTGTCAGGCTGTTTCCCTCGTCAAAATTCACTTGTAATCCGTCATCAGTCTTGTTTATTGACTCTACATTACTGTTCATCAGCATATTGATATGACGCTGGCACTCCTGGAACAGCTTATCCCGGACGTCTTTGTCGAAATTCTTCAAAGGAATATCACCGCGATAGGAAAGTGTGGTTTCGCTGCCTAAACCGGCAAATATGCCGGCAAACTCTAGGGCAATATAGCCTCCTCCCACTACAAGAACTTTTCCAGGTAATTCAGGAAGGTCAAAAATCTCATTGGAAGTCAGGACATGTTCATTGCCCGGAAATTCGGGTACAAACGGCCATCCGCCTGTCGCTATTAGCAGATGTTGTGCTGTTATCTCCTCACTATTCACACTTACAGTGTGTTTATCCTTAATCTGGGCACGACCGTTGTATACAGTCACATTGGAGCCTCCCAGGAGATCATCGTAAATGCCGTTCAGGCGTGATATTTCTTTTGTCTTGTTATCTCTTAATTCACTCCAGCGAAATTCGGGCACTTCAGCCTGCCAGCCAAAGCCTCTGCTGTCCTGCCAGTCATAGCGATAGTGAGAGGCATAGGTATAGAGCTTTTTGGGTACGCAACCCACATTGACGCAGGTACCCCCCATATATCGGTCTTCTGCAATGGCGACTTTAGCGCCATAACCTGCTGCCATTCGGGCTGCTCTTACACCACCAGATCCGGCACCTATTACAAATAAATCAAAATCGTACATCCATACTCCTTGAATTCCGGCCTTTTGCTCGCTGCCATTTGGCCGGCGCTAAGGCTACTCTTTCTCAGGGTCAATTCCTATACTGAATCGGGCTAAAAATATCCCTAATTTTATATTTTGGGGTATTATTCCTGTTCGCTATTCGAATTACCCTGGAGAGCTGGTACATGACTGATCACACTGATGACAAGAAAGGCCCCGCTTTGATAGAAAAGTTTGTCATTCGTCTGCCTAAAGGATTACGCAACAAAATAAAGAACCTCTCGGAACAGAACCGACGCAGCATGAACTCGGAAATTATCTTGGTGCTTGAAAAGCATATCCAGAATAACCTTTCAGAAAATCAGGAAGATTTAGTCAGGGAGTTGACCGCACAAACAGGCAATGATTTCACTTCCACAACAGACTCCTCCGTTCCGCAAGACAGCGAACTGGCAAAAAGACTGGAAGACCTCCCTGAAGAAAAGAAGCTGGCATTACTCGAATTGCTGGGCTGACAAAACACGTCCTGCCGTCCATTCAAGAACAGATAACAACTTTACTGTGGCCTGAATGCAGACCTCTCTCCCCCTTGACCGTGAAAACCATGAGCCGGAAAGAATTCGCCTGCTGGATGCCGAGATCCTGTATTACCCTCAGTTTTTACCCAATGATCTGGCCATGGCGTATTTTCAACAGCTCTCCCGGGAAACTCACTGGCGCCAGGACAGTCTGAATTTTGGCGGAAAGACAGTGCAGATACCTCGGCTACAGGCATGGTACGGAGAAAAACGCGCAAACTACGGCTATTCCGGGCTTGCCCTTACACCTGATCCCTGGACACCACTGTTGAACACGATTAAACAACATGTTGAATCGGTAAGCGGGACTTCTTTTAATTCTGTCCTGTTGAATTATTATCGCGACGGCAATGACAGTGTTGCCTGGCACAGTGACGATGAACAGGAACTGGGGCCAGATCCAGTCATTGCTTCTTTGAGTCTCGGGGCTGCGCGTCGTTTCGAGTTGAAGCATAGAGCACAGAAGATTCCCAAATCCACCTGTGAGCTCACCAATGGCAGCCTGATAGTAATGGGCAATGGCGTTCAGGTGTACTGGCAGCATCAGATCCCGAAGCAGCCAGGCATTATTGATGGTCGTATCAACCTGACCTTTCGCAAGATATTCAGTTGATTCTGCGGTCTATAACCGCATTTTTTGCTAAAATTCACCTTTTCCCCAGGGTATTCAGGAACATTCTGTGAACCGATTTCTCGTATTAATACTGCTTATCACCCTGCCTGTTTCCATTGCTCAGGCAGAATATATGCGTGGTGTCGGCGGCATGGTGTCATCACGTTCAGATTTAGCATCCGAAGTTGGTAAGGAAATTCTGGAACAGGGTGGTAATGCAGTTGACGCTGCTGTGGCAACCGGATTCGCCCTGGCAGTAACCTACCCCTCTGCCGGCAATCTTGGTGGTGGCGGTTTCATGGTGCTGGCTACTGCAGAGGGTAATGTTGTAACCCTGGATTTTCGAGAAAAGGCCCCTTCAGCAGCACACCGGGATATGTTTCTGGATAGTGAAGGTAATGTAGATCGAAACCTGGCAAGAGCAAGCAGACAATCCTCCGGAGTGCCTGGTTCAGTTGCAGGCCTGCTGGAGGCGCTGGACAAGTATGGGACCATGAGCAAGGAACAGGTCCTGGCTCCTGCCATACGTCTTGCAAGTGAAGGCTTTGTTCTGAACGAGGATATCGCTCTCCAATTTCGCGGACAGTTCAACAATTTCCGTAAACACCCTGCCTCACTGTCAAAATTTTCCCTCGATGGTCGCCCCTATACCCCGGGTGAAATCTGGCAGCAACCTGACCTAGCCAAAACATTGCAGGCTATTCACGATCACGGCCGTGACGGTTTTTACAAGGGACCGGTAGCAGACCTGATTGTTCAGGATATGTTGGCCAATAACGGTTTAATCAGCCACCAGGATCTCATGGATTACGAGCCAGTCTGGCGTAACCCGATTCATGGCACTTACCGCGGGCATGAGATCTGGTCCATGTCACCGCCATCTTCAGGTGGCGTATTGCTGGTGCAGATGCTGAATATGCTTGAGCCCTACGATATCGGCTCTCTGGGTTATGGCAGCCTGGAAACTGTTCACCTGATGATTGAGGCACAGCGACGAGCCTATGCAGACCGGGCGCAGCATCTTGGAGATCCTGATTTTACCGAGATTCCTTCTCTGCGTTTGATTGACAAGGAATATGCCCGCCAGCGTTTTGCTAATTTTGATGCCGAAGTTGCCGGTGACAGCGCCAACATCACAGCAGGCAGCTGGGTGAATGAAAGTCCGGACACGACGCATTATTCAGTTGTTGATTCATCCGGCAATGCAGTTGCCATTACCACAACGCTAAACAGCTCTTATGGCAACAAGATTGTTGTTCAAGGGGCTGGATTTCTCTTGAATAATGAAATGGATGATTTTTCCAGCAAACCCAATACGGCAAACATCTATGGATTAATAGGACGTGAAGCTAACGAAATTCAACCTGGCAAAAGGATGCTGAGCTCCATGACACCTACAATTGTAACCCGTGACGGCAAGCCGGTTTTGGTCACTGGCTCACCTGGAGGAGCTACCATTATCAATACGGTATTACAGGTAATAATCAATACGATTGACCATGACATGCCCATAGAAAATGCAGTGACCAGTCCACGTTTGCATCACCAATGGCAGCCGGATGCAGTCCGCTATGAAACCGGTGCGTTTTCAGATGCTGTGAAAGAACAACTTGAATCCATGGGTCATAAAAACCTGAATGGCTCACGCTTTCCTATTGGGGATGCCAACTCGATTTTTATTGGTGACGGGTATCTCGAAGGCGTATCTGACCCGAGAAATGTGGGTGGTGTTGCCGGTTTCTAATTCCTGATTCCTGCGTTGTCCTTAAAGCTCCTTCAATGGCTTACATGGTAAGCGAAAGTCCGGACACCCTTTTGTCCGGAAGCAGATTTTCAATTCTTCCCCTGGCTTTGCTTTCCCTGTCATCAAAGCGAATACCTATTCCGGATCCTGGAGTTAACCAGACAACAGTGCCAGTGACAGCCAGCCGTGTCGGTTCATCAAGAAGTCTGACCAACAAAAACACTTGATCACCCGGTGATAAGCCCCTGCTAGTTGGGATAAACAGTCCCCCATTGCGAATAAAGGGCATGTAACATGCGGCCAGAGTTTTTGTGTTCTTGTAATGTAAAAAAAATATGCGGCGCTTTTCCATGCGAACCTGGGTACTTGTTTTTTTATCTATGCTTGTTTTGTCTTTCTGAGCAAGCAATTACGGTCGGGCAGTTTGCGACCAGTTATAAAACAGTGACTCAATCACTAGGGTGGGATTGGGATTGGAGGTGCTCAAAGCCGCCCTTCTCGCCTTTAACAATTCACGGTAAAAATCATGAAGTGCTTTCAGGGTAGTACGGTTTTGAAAATATTGCGCAATATTTTGAAGATCGTGGTCGTTTAATGTTGACTGATTTCCCGCAGCGCTGGCCTGAATATACGCCAGGATGTCAGAAGCACAGAGAATCATTCCTTCAATATTTTCCTCAAGGGAAAAATCTTCACAGGATTTGGCAGCGCCAGAGATGTCCATCTCCCCTTTAAGTAGTTTTTCCATGACGTTATGCAGAACTGCTCTGTCATGCAAGGCATCATCGTCAGCATAGTGCAAAGCCCGCAGCGGAATATTGTTTGCCATACGCAACAATTCAGTAGCGGAAGCATGTACATTTTTAGCCTCCAGCCACGGAATCACTTTTTCAGCAGAAGGCCGATTGAACTTGATGGCATGACAGCGGCTGCGAATTGTAGCCATCAATAAGGCCGGCTGATGTGAAATAAGGATCAGGAGTGTATTTTGCGCGGGCTCTTCAAGAACTTTTAACAGCGCGTTGGCACTGTTGATATTCATGGCTTCGGCAGGTCGATAGATAACAACTTTGTACCCACCGCGCTGGGAAGTTTGTGAAACAAATTCTATGGTATTTCTAACCTGATCAATTTTAATTTCTGCGGAATCTTCAGGTTGTATATATTTCAGATCAGGGTGTGTACCTGCAGCCAGCAACTCACATTCACGGCAATCGTGACAGGGATGGCTTTCTTTCCTTGCTGTGCACAAAAGGTAATGAGCAAAATGTCTTGCCAGCATGGCCTTGCCCAGCCCCTGCTGCCCGCATAAAAGATAAGCGTGAGCCAACTTGCCGCTGGACTCCAGATTCACCAGCTGCTCGTACTCTTTTTCCATCCACGGGAGCAATTCAGTGCTATGTTCCTGAAGGCTCACTGCTGAATCTCCAGTGCCATACCAAAATGCCGATTCATCTCTGAAATGATTGCCCTGTGAACATCTTCAACACTGCCTGAAGCATCAATCAGTTTGCGCGTATCGGGAGTTGAGGCTGCCAGCTGCTGAAAGCCTTGTCGTACCTTGTTTTGATAATCAAGACCTTTCTGCTCAAAACGATCTTCCCCGCCTCCCCTGGCCTCTGCCCGCTCAAGTGAAATGGCAGGATCAAGATCCAGAATAAACGTGATCTGCGGAGAGAAATCTCCCACAACCTCGCCATGGATATTTTCAACAACATTGAGTCCCAGTTGCCCAGCCACACCCTGGAAAGCCCGTGATGAATCAGCAAAGCGATCAGAGATAACCCAGGTGCCTTTAGCTAATGATGGTTTGATTGTTTCATCAATATGGGAGCGCCGTGCTGCATAGATAAGCAACAATTCAGTCATATCATCCCACCGGTCAGCGTCTCCTTCGACAATCAGTTTTCTGATTTCTTCGGCACCTGGAGAACCTCCGGGCTCTCTTGTGAGGATGACATCAAAGCCAGCGCCGGACATGGCTTTCAGGAGCAGACGGCTCTGAACACCCTTGCCTGCGCCATCGACACCTTCCAGCACAATAAATGCAGCCTGTTGGTTTTTATCCATAGTTATTACTGCCCGTCGCCTAACTGATACTGCCGAACTGCCTGTTCATGTTCTTCCAGAGAATTGGAAAAATAATGACTGCCATCCCCTTTGGCAACAAAATAGAGTGTATCACTCTGGTCCGGGTGCAGGCTGGCAAATATGGAATCACGACCAGGCAAAGCAATAGGTGTGGGTGGCAATCCATTTATCCTGTACGTGTTATACGGCGTCAATTCTCGCAAGTCCGCACGCGTCAGGTTACCGTCGTATTCTTCACCCAGCCCGTAAATGACTGTGGGATCTGTTTGTAAACGCATGCCCTGCTGCAAACGCCTGATAAAAACCCCCGCGATCTGCTGTCTTTCAGATGCCAGTCCGGTTTCCTTTTCAATTATGGAGGCCATGATCAATGCGTCATATGGCGAGTTGTAAGGCAGCCCGACATCCCGGGATTGCCATTCTTCCGCGAGCACCTGGTCCATCATGTTATTTGCCCTGAGAAGAATGTCGCTGTCGGTTGTTCCCCGGGAAAAATTGTAGGTGTCAGGAAAGACCAGCCCTTCAGGATAGCTTTCTGCCCCAAGTAGTGCCTGCAAAGACTCCCTGTCGTTCGGATCAAGAGTGATCTCAATCATTTCGTGACCTTGAATGACTTCAAGGGCCTGCGACAAGGTCCAGCCTTCCAAAAGGGCAACCTGGTGAAATACAACGTCTCCAGCAACCAGTATAGCCAGGAGATCGCGGCTGGTGATACCTGGAACCAGTTCGTATTCTCCTGCCTGAATTTTATTGGCGTCACCGCTGAGCCTGCCGTGAAGCCTGCTATCAAATGGGTGTGTAATGATGCCGTCACTGGCCAGTTTTGAAACTATGCGGGTGTATGTCGTCCCGGGTGTGACTTCAATCAGCACACTTTCTTCGAGGTTTAAGGGGCTGTTGATATTCAGTACAAAAAATAGGCCGCGCAATACAGTGCAGGCAAACAAGATATAGAGCCAGAGTAGTATGCGCTGTTTATTGAATGTCATTACCCGAAACTATTTTTCTAGTAGTCGGGCAAACAATTCCTTTGCCCTTTGCGTAAAGCCAGCTGTTTGCAAACTGTTAATTTCGACGAGACCTTTTTCAGTAAGAATTTGTTTTACTGGCCAAGCACCAAAAACACTATTGCATATAAAAAGCTCATCAGCATTGACGAGTTCACTGACACTGGATTGATTGCTGATTTCCGTTTCCGGAATGTGTTGCAGTAATGTGTCACGTAATATACCGGCAACACCGCAACTGGATAGATCAGGCGTAAAAAGTTTTCCATTGTCTGACCAGAAAATGTTACTGCGGGTTCCTTCTATAATATTGTCTTCCATATCCATCATCAGGCCTTCCATATAATCCCCTTCAGGCCACTCCCTGGATGCCATGACCTGCTCAAGACGATTAAGGTGTTTGATGCCTGCCAGTGAAGGCTGGTGAGCGAGTCGCTGCTGGCAAATAAAAACGCTGACACCGTTATCTGCATTTTCACCGTAATCGGGTAACGGGTGAAGACTCAGGATAATTCTTGATTTTGTATTTACATCGGGCCTGTAGCCTCTTCCGCCACTGCCCCGCGTCAGGATAATTTTGAGCACACCGTTTTCGGGAAAATCTGGAGTCAGGCTCTCAATATCCAGCAAGAGCTGCTCCTGCTCAAGTGGAATCCCAAGACGGTCTGCCCCATTGATTAAACGTTTGAGGTGATCATCCAGGAGGACAGTTTGGGATGAATTGATTCGGACAGTTTCAAAGAGACCGTCACCGTACGCCAGTCCCCTGTCATCTATGGGGATGGAGTCAGTCGTGAATCGATTGACAGTCATGATCAGGACTCAATCACAACCGGGTGAAAATCAGGCTGCCGTTGGTTCCACCGAAGCCAAATGAATTGGACATGATCGAGGTCATGGAAAGATCGCGTGCAGAGTTTGGTACAAAATCGAGATCGCAATCTTCACCCGGGTTATGCAGGTTGATCGTTGGAGGTGCGATATTTTCCTGCAGACTCAGGATTGAGAAAATCGCTTCCACTGCCCCGGTTGCCCCCAGGGAATGACCAATCATTGACTTGTTTGAACTGATCGCAAGAGATTTGCTGTGGTCCCCAAAGACCTTTTTAATTGCCATGATTTCGGCCAGGTCACCAGCCTTCGTTGAAGTGCCATGGGCATTGATGTACTGGACGTCTTCAGCATTCAACCTGGCATCATCCATTGCATTCTGCATGCAGGCAGCGGCACCAGCTCCATTTTCTGACGGAGATGTAATATGGAAGGCATCGCCGCTCATACCAAAGCCAGTCACTTCTGCATATATTGTTGCACCGCGTTTCTTTGCGGCTTCAAGTTCTTCGAGAACCAGGATTGCAGCCCCTTCACTCAGCACAAAACCATCCCTGTCCGCATCCCAGGGTCTGCTCGCGGCCTGGGGATCTTCATTGCGTGTTGAAAGCGCCCTGGCAGCACAGAAACCTGCCAGCCCTGCTTTTGAAATCGGTTTTTCTGCACCGCCGGCCAGCATCACGTCAGCATCGCCGTAGGCTATTGTGCGAGCAGCCAACCCAATACAGTGGGTGCCGGTTGTACAGGCGGTTGCGATAGCAAGGTTTGGGCCCTGTAAATTGAATTCAATAGAAAGCGTCCCTGACACCATGTTAATGATGGAACCCGGTACAAAGAACGGAGAAACCTTTCGTGGGCCACTGGCCGCAATAAGTTCAACGTTATCTTCTATATTGGTGATACCACCAATACCTGAGCCAATTGCGACACCCATACGTTGTGGTGAATATCCGGAATCATCAAGGCCGGCATCTGCTACAGCCTGTTTACCTGCTGCCATACCATAATGGAGGAAGCCATCCAGACGCCTGGCTTCTTTAACAGGCATATAGTCTGAAACATCAAAGTTTCTGATTATGCCGCCAAATCGCGTGCTGTACGCAGAGGCATCGAAATGATCGATCTCTGAAATACCACTGACACCTTCTTTCAGTGCTTTCCAGGAATCTTCAACAGTATTACCCACCGGGGTAAGAGCACCCATACCGGTGACTACGACTCTTTTCTTGCTCAATGGACCACCCTCGGCATTCTTGTCATAGACAAATAACTATACTCAACCATTTTACTTATAAATATCCTGTCTGCGTAAGGAATTCAAAGTATTCCATGCAATAAATTCCATGCAATAAAAAAGCTACTTCCGGTTATCCGGAAGTAGCTTTGATTTAAACCGCCTTGACCTTACAGGTGTTCGTTGACGTAGCTGATAGCCAACTGAACAGTTGTAATCTTCTCAGCTTCTTCGTCAGGAATTTCAGTTTCGAACTCTTCTTCCAGGGCCATTACAAGTTCTACGGTGTCCAGGGAGTCTGCTCCCAGGTCCTCGACGAATGAAGATTCATTTTTTACTTCGTCTTCATTTACACCGAGTTGTTCTGCAACAATTTTTTTAACTCGTTCTTCAACGCTACTCATATGTTTCCTAGCTCCTGGTAGACAATAAGTTGTATTTTTATAGTTAGTGTAATGTTAAGTGGTTAGCTAATTGTTTTAAAAAATACTGTTTAGTTTATCTGGGCTGTACCCGACAATTGGCGCAGTTTACCGTAACTTTATTAATTATGTAATCTTAAAAATTCGATAATTTTCAAAGCTTATCCCATGTACATTCCGCCATTTACATGGACGGTTTCACCAGTGATATATCCTGCCTGCTCAGATGCCAGAAAAGCCACAACTGAAGCGATTTCCTCAGGCGATCCGTAACGCCCAAGAGGTATTTTGGACAATAGAGCCTGGGTTTGTTCTTCGCCCAGTTCCCTGGTCATATCGGTATCAATAAAGCCTGGTGCTACAGAATTCACAGTGATTCCACGTGAGCCGATTTCCATCGCCAGGGCCCGTGAAAAGCCTTCCAGGCCTGCTTTTGCTGCTGCGTAATTGGACTGCCCGACATTACCGCTGGATCCAACCACCGAGCTGATACTGATAATGCGACCCCAGCGTGATTTTGTCATACCTCTGACCAGAGCCTTTGACATGCGATAAATGGAGCTAAGATTTGTGTTGATTACCTGGTCCCACTCATCGGTTTTCATGCGCATTAAAATATTATCGCGGGTGATACCGGCATTATTGACGAGAATGTCGACAGAACCGAACTCTTGCTGCACTTTTTTTATGAAAGCCTCAATCGACTCTTCTGCAGATACATCAAGGGAATATCCCTTACCCGGAATATTATTTTCTCCCAAGTAGGCAGATATTTTTTCTGCACCTGAATCTGAGGTCGCTGTACCTATCACAATGGCGTTTTTACCCAGTTCCAGGGCTATGGCCTTTCCTATACCACGGCTCGCACCGGTTACAACGGCAATTTTGGGGGATGACTCAGTCATAATCTCTTTTCCGGTTAGTTGCCTGCGAATTCCAATCCAGCAGACAGACTGGCCTCATCATTAACAGAGGCTATCTCCATATCAGGCTGAATCCGCTTGTTTAGCCCATTGAGAACCTTGCCCGGACCTATTTCCGTCACCTTCGTGATTCCTAATGCTGCAAATCGATTGATAGTATCGACCCAGGGCACAGGATTGTAAATCTGGCTGACAAGATTCTGCCTGATTATTTCCGGATCAGACTCGGTTTCAAGGCCGTAATTCTGAAGTACAGGAATCTCCGGTGACTGCATGACAATATTTTGAAGGTCTTCTGAAAACTGATCGGCAGCCGATTTCATCAGGATGGAATGGAAAGGTGCGCTGACTGGTAAAGGCAGTGCCCTTTTGGCACCCGCTTCCTTGCATAATTCGCCTGCTCGGGTAACAGCATCTGTATGCCCGGCAATAACAACCTGCCCCGGAGAGTTATAATTCACTGCAGCCACTTCCTGACCTTCCCGAGCAGCTTCGCAGGCTGCCACGACCTTGTCATCATCAAGGCCCACAATGGCCGCCATGGCGCCCACGCCAAGCGGAACAGCACTCTGCATGTACTGACCACGTTTCTGGACAAGAGACACTGCATCGGTAAATTTAAGCACTGCTGCACAGGTTAAAGCAGAATATTCCCCCAGGCTGTGACCTGCCATGATTGAAGGTGCAGGACCACCCTGCTCTTGCCACAGACGCCAGAGTGCCACAGAAGCCGTCAGGATTGCCGGCTGAGTGATATGGGTTTTTGCCAGTTCGGTGTCAGGGCCCGTCTGAATAAGGTCCCAGAGATCATAACCCAGGGTAGCACTGGCTTCGCCAAAGGTATTGTGAATAGTGGTGTGTTCGGAAAGGCCGCCAAGCATGCCGACTTTCTGTGACCCCTGGCCGGGGAAGACAATACCAAGGTTGGATATCTGCATTATTGTTATAGCTCTAGCACTGAAAAACTTCTCAAAAAGTTCTTGGAGTGAATCAGCCTTTGGATACTGTATCTATTTAAAACAGAAAGCAGCCCTTAAGAGCTGCTTTTCTAGTGTTTTGCCCCGATATCAGTTTATGAGGCTGTTTACCCAATCAGTCTTCGTCGTTACGGACGATCTGTCTGCCTTTGTAAAAACCATCAGGCGTCATGTGATGACGACGATGCCTTTCACCGGTTTCTGCATCTGTAGCAATGGTGGCGGTGCCCAGAGAATCATGAGAACGACGCTTGTTACGCTTGGCGCGTGATACCTTACTCTTTTGAACGGCCATGGGAGTTAACCTCTGTATTAATCAATTCTGTTTTTACTAAAATCTGTTTGTCTTACTTTGAGCACTCTCTTTCAGCGCTTTTTTAATTCCAATTCCTTTTTCAAAGCTTTTAGTTGTTCCAGTCCCTGGATATTACCCTGTGCTGCAGCTTTTCCATCCTGGATTTCTGCAGTAACCTGTTTCAGGTCGTTCAGTCGATCGCTGCAGTTCTCAGTATCATGACTTGCCACAATCGGCAGGCTCATGATCAGTTCATCTTCAACGACAGCCAGTAAATCCAGCTGACCATCTTCACAGATGGCAATGTCCAGTGATTCCGCTTCAGCTCCGGCGCTCTCGGCCATTTCCTCTGCTTTTGGCTCGCTTTCAGCGATTTGCATCAGAAACTCGGACTGGATATCAAGTGTGACTGATTCCAGGCAACGCTGGCATTGCATACTCACAGTGGCATTAACACTTCCACTGAGTACATCAAGGCCTGACTCATCCCTGTCAAAGCTTAAACACACCTCCGCCTGTCCATGATTATCATGCAGGTACTCACTTAAACGCTGGAGTTTGCCAAGAGGTATGGAGCTGTTTATTGTTCCGTTCTGTTGGCACATTTTTCGTGCAACTACGCGCTCTGGGAACGGGTCAATCGACATAGGCGCGCATAATAGGGATGAAGGGCCCGTCTGTCAAAGAAATTTGCCGGTTTTGGCCTGAAACTCATTGATTATACTTGGAATGTTATGAATCTGGTGCTTGCATCCTCTTCACCCACTCGAAAGAAATTACTGGCACAATTGTGTCTGCCATTTGAAGCCTATTCCCCGGATGTTGATGAAGCACCCCTTCATGGTGAAAACACCGGGGAATATGTCTCAAGACTCTCCCTGGAAAAAGCCCGGACAGGGATTGGCCGCTTTCCTGAGAGTCTGATCATTGGTTCCGATCAGGCTTGCACACTGAATGGGTTGATACTGGGAAAGCCGGGCACAAAAGATGCTGCCATCAAACACCTGAAGCTGTGTTCTGGTAATTGGCTTGAGTTTCATACAGGCCTGGCGCTGGTAAACACCTTAACGGGAACGGAAAGTGTCAGTGTGGAAACATACCGGGTTAAATTTCGCAGGCTCAGTGCTGCAGAAATCGAGGCTTATGTGGACCTGGATATGCCATTGGATTGTGCCGGCTGCTTAAAGGCTGAAGAAGCCGGCATCATGCTTTTTGATGAAATGGATGGGAAGGATTTCAATACGCTGCTTGGTTTGCCGCTGATACAACTGGTTTCGATGCTTGAAAAAGAAGGCCTTAACCCGCTTCTTGCCGCAAAAGAGTGATTGCAGAGTCAAAATGGGCATCATGATCTGCTGAAAATGTCACTGGTTTGCCTGTTCCCGGATGGACAACAGTGAGCTCCCTTGCATGCAGACAGAGCCGCCGAATACCCATTTGTCTGAAATATTTCAATCTGTCGGATTCAGCATACTTATCATCCCCAATAACGCAATGCCCTGCTAACTGGGCATGTACCCTGATTTGATGGGTTCTGCCAGTCACCGGTCGGGCTTCCAGCAGGCTTGCCTGGGAGTAGCTATCGAGGATGCTGAAAAATGTCCTGGCAGATTTCCCATCTGCTGAAACATTCACAAAACGCTCGCCACCCTGGGCTGGCTGACGCTGGAGTGCAGCACTTATTTCCATTACATCTTCTGGCCATTGCCCATCCACCAGGGCGTGGTAGGTTTTGCTGACGTTACTGGTTTTGAATTGCTCTGACAGGCTTTTAAGGGTGGATGCATTTCTCGCCAGCAACAGACATCCTGATGTCCCCTTATCCAGCCTGTGCACCAGTTCCAGGCGATCCAGTTCGGGCTTCATGTGCCTTAGCGCTTCAACCAGGCCCGTTTTCACTCCGGTACCGGCATGAACCGCAATTCCGGCCGGCTTGTTGATGACAAGCATGTCCTCATCTTCAAAGAGAATGGCCTTTTGCAGGACATCCTGTAAGGCTTGGGTCGGAGGCATCGTCTCGCCCCGCTCCGCTGTCCGAATGGGCGGAATGCGAACTTTGTCCATCATCTGGAGTTTGTAATCCGGTTTTACCCTTTTTTTGTTCACCCGGACTTCGCCTTTGCGAATAATCCTGTAAATCCGCGACTTGGGGACACCTTTTAGCCTGGTGATGAGGAAATTATCCAGCCGTTGACCGGCATGGGATTTACCGATTTCCTGAAAAGTGACGGCAGTTTGGGATGCAGCTGCACCACGGGTTGACTCGTTCACGCGTGAACTCCTGGTATGCGATGGCAGATTATACCTGTTCGACCGCTTTATTGTTCCAGTGCCACTGTAGTTGTGCCACGTAAATCATTGAAGGAGCTGAATTTTACTGCTATATTCCGGTCTTCGCTTACATACAGGCGAATTCAGAGCGGTTTCTGTATGTTGGTGTAAAAAATACAGCCAAATATCGATAGCTGGATAAATAAATATATAGATTAGAAGTGCGAACAAAAATGACGCCTCCTCCTGCCAGTTTCAACAAAGCATGGACCAGGCGCGGAAATTCAGACACCGTAACCCCGTTGGTCTGAATAAACAGAATTCAAAATCAGAAAATAAGAAAAATTTAATTGGTTAAAATATAGACAGGATTAGTAAGCACCTAAGAATTTTAAAAGTTTTTAAGAGTTTAAAGATAAAACAGTGAATTCAAGATCCCCAAGGGATCCAGTTTACAAGTTATAAACCCCGGATAAGCCGGGTGAGAGATAGTAAAAAATTTATCAAAATGGATTAACCCGCAGTTAGCGGACAGGAGTTATAAAGCAGTTGTAAGCAGGGCAAAAGCCCGACAATTGCGAAAAACGGCAAAACAAGAAGATCTAAAGAACAAGACACAGGATTAAGTGGCAGCTCTAAGGCTGCAAGCGTAAAAGCCACCTTGTTGGCAACAGAATTACAGGTAAAACCAGGCAACACAGAGTATCCCTGCAGAAATGGCACTATCAGCCTGCGCAGATGGGGATTACAAAACAGCGTTAACAGGCAAGAGATACAAACGATCTACCCTGCTAAAAGGTTAAAACCACTGTTAACAGGTCTGGTGAAAGCTAAAACACTTGACTGTAGTGAAAATTATTTTCCTGCTCCTTTCTTGAATCTTCCTATTAATTTGTCAAAATACCATATTAAACATATGGTTATAATCTCTACTTAATCCAAATTATAAAGATCTCCACCCTGCTTTTCCGCTACCGGAGAAGTACGGCATGAAAAGAATGCTTATCAATGCAACTCAGAAAGAAGAGTTGCGAGTCGCCCTGGTCGATGGCCAGAAATTGTATGACCTGGACATCGAGAATCGCGCCAGGGTCCAGAAAAAGGCCAATATCTATAAAGGCCGCATCACCCGCATAGAGCCCAGTCTCGAGGCAGCTTTCGTCAATTTTGGTGCTGATCGTCATGGTTTCCTGCCTCTGAAAGAAATTTCCAAGGAATATTTTTCCAAGCAGCCTAATGAAATCAGTGGTCGGATCAATATCAAGGATGTAGTCAAGGAAGGTATTGAAGTCATCGTTCAGGTAGACAAGGAAGAGCGTGGAAACAAGGGTGCAGCCCTTACCACCATGATTTCCCTTGCCGGACGTTACCTTGTCCTGATGCCTAATAACCCCAGAGCAGGTGGTATTTCCCGGCGAATTGAAGGTGATGACAGGTCTGAACTCAAGGATGCCCTAAGCTCACTGCAGATTCCCGATGGTATGGGTACGATTGTGAGAACTGCAGGTGTCGGCAAAGCGCCTGAAGAGCTGCAATGGGACCTGGATTACCTGCTGCAACTCTGGACATCCATCAAAAAGGCTTCAGAAGAGCGAGAAGCCCCTTTCCTGATATTCCAGGAAAGTAACGTCATATTGCGTGCTATCAGGGATTACCTGCGTCAGGACATTGGCGAAGTCATTCTCGATACCCAGGAGACTTTTGAGGAAGCTAGGAATTTCATCCGTCAGGTCATGCCCCAATATGAGGAAAGGGTCAAACTGCATGAAGGGAAAGTCCCGCTTTTTACAAACTTTCAAATCGAAACCCAAATTGAAACGGCATTTCAGCGTGAAGTGAAACTACCTGCGGGCGGCTCTGTTGTCATAGACCCCACTGAAGCCTTGATCTCCATTGATATCAACTCCTCAAGGGCAACACGTGGCGCAGATATCGAGGAAACCGCGCTGCAAACCAATTTGGAAGCAGCCGATGAAATTGCACGCCAGATGCGTTTGCGTGATCTTGGCGGCCTGGCTGTCATCGATTTCATCGATATGATGTCCCAGAAAAACCAGCGTGCTGTTGAAAACCGCATGCGTGATGCCCTGGCAATGGATCGTGCACGAGTTCAGATTGGCCGGATTTCACGTTTTGGTTTGTTGGAAATGTCCAGGCAGAGGCTGCGCCCTTCTCTTGGTGAAACCAGTGCCATTGTCTGCCCACGCTGTAATGGTCAGGGTAGTATCCGTGATATTGAGTCACTGGCACTTTCTATTCTCAGGATTGTTGAGGAAGAATCCAACAAGAGCAATTCCAAGGAAGTCCGTGCGATTGTCCCTATCAGTGTGTCGTCCTACCTGCTCAATGAGAAACGAGAAGAAATTGCCGCAATCGAAAACCAGAGTAATACCAAGGTCGTGGTTATCCCTAATCCAAACATGGATACACCACATTTTGATGTGCAGAACATAGCTGATGATACAGGGGAGCGCAGCTATAACATCCAGCCTGAGGACGAGGAGGAAATCGATGAGTTTCTGCCCAAACAACCAGAGATTTCAGACAAGGCTGCCGTCAAGGCCCCTCACCTGTCTGCAGTAGCGCCTCCTGCGCCACAAAAGGCCAGCAACGCTGCTGATAGCAATGAAAAAGCAAGTGGTGGACTGCTTTCCAGCATTTCTTCCGCACTAGGCAGCCTGTTCAGTGCTTCTGCCAATGATGAGCCGGAAAAGAAAGCCAAGCCTGCAAAACCAAAGGAAAAGTCTTCTAGGCAACCTCGTGGCAAAAAGCGTCCGGCTCGGGATGAGCAGGCCAGGAAAAGACCTGCAAGGAAAAAAGCCGAAAGTCAGAAAAATGACAAGCAGCAATCTCGCAACAAGGATTCACAGGAAAACCGCGAAGACAGTAAAAGAGGTGAACCAAGGAAGGGACGCGGTCGCAACCGATCCAGGGGCAACCGTGACAATAGTGCCAACCGCAATGAGCAGGAAGGATCTAACCAGGAAGCTGTTGAATCAGAAACAGCAAATGCTCCGGCTAAAAAGGATCGTCCCAGGAAAAGGCCGGCAGAAAAGAGACAAAAGCAGCCCAGGCAAAGAAATCGCGGTGCACGTGACAAGGAAAACCAGCAAACTGCTGCCGCACAGGCAACAGGTGCCATAGATTCCCAGGCGCCATCCCAGGAAACTTCAGCGGCTAACATTCAGCCCTCTGTGACTGAAAGTCAGGTGCCTCTGTCCGAATCAGTTCAAGAGTCGATGCCAGCCGAAAATACTGAAACTGTATCAACTCAAGAAACCGTGACAAACCTTGATCAGACTATTGCCGATGCTCCTGCCGAAACACCGGTTGAAGCACAAAACAATATCCCTGCTGATAACACGCCCTCTGCAGAGCCAGAAGCGCAGACTCCTGTTAAACAGGAGGCAGTAGAACAGACTACTGAAATGCAGACAGATCCTGTGCAGGAAGAATCACAAAATGGTGAATCTCCGAAAGTATCTGAATCTGCAGTAGCTGATGACGTGATTGTTGGAGAGCCTGAAGCAAAAAAAGCTGAAACACCTGCCAGTCATGCACAGGACAATGAGTCTGCAGCCAATGATGTACCTGTGACTAAGGCACCTGAGGAAGTTACAGGGGCAACAGAAACCATACCTGTTCCATCACCGGAAACAACGGCTCAAGCAGAAAACCCAGCTCCCGTCGAGCCATCTCCTGTCATGCCGACAGCCCCTGAGCCCGCCGTTGGCAAGAACAAGCAACGTGCCCCGAATGATCCAAGGAACAGAATGGCTGCTTCTGCCCAGAAAGAAACGCAATCAGATGCTGTCAACCAGACGGATGTTGCCGTGGACGCTGAAGAGCAGTCTGCCAAGGAAGCCAGCGAACCTGTCGAAGGATCTGTCGAAAGTCAGCACAGCAGCGAAGAATCCAGGAATTAATCCGGATCAAACTGCAGTGTGAAATCAACAACGACATTGTTGTTGATACTCGGCAGGCCGGCAATTTCACGCAGTTCTTCAACTGCTGCACCCAGCCCGAAGCTGGCGGCATTCACGATAAGGGGTTTTGCCAGGACTACCTGCAAGCCCCCTCCTGCCAGCTTGGTCATGGAAACATCAACATTCATGGTTTGTTCACTTCCATGCAATTCAACGGTGATGTCATAAGACCTGAGGATATTTTCACCGGGTACTAGACTCTCAAGCAGACGTGTATCTGCGGACAGACTGACTGAAGCCAGTGGAAAGGAGGCTACCTGGAAAACAATTTCGCGCATCCTTTCATTCCGGATATCTATTGCGGTATCGACACTTCCCAGGCTAATAGCAACATTTGCCTGGCCATTGTCACTGATACTTCCGGAAAGCTCCGTAAAGGAATTCAGCTCTGAAACAGCACTAGCCTTGCTCGTCACATAATACAGTGAAGAATTGCTGTCATTGAGTGTCCACCCGGCAAAAGCGCACTGGCTTGAGACAAGACCGGCAGTCGCGGCAAGAAAAGAAAAGATGACTGCAGTTTTTGACATATTCCTGCGCATGAAATTCTCCTGAGAAATAGATGGTTTAGCTGAAAAGATATACAAGTATAGGTTACAGCGTGAGACTCGATTATAAAACCGTTGCAAAAAAGATAACCAGTGTCTGCTAGAGCATTGTTTCCAGTTCAGGCAGGACCTGAAAGAGATCTCCAACAAGTCCGTAATCTGAAACCTGGAAAATTGGCGCATCAGCATCACTGTTAATCGCCACGATCACTTTGCTGTCTTTCATTCCCGCCAGGTGTTGAATAGCCCCCGAGATGCCCACAGCAATATACAAATCCGGTGCCACGATCTTGCCGGTTTGGCCAACTTGCAACTCATTGCCAACATAACCTGCATCCACCGCCGCTCTTGATGCCCCTATGGCAGCACCGAGTTTGTCGGCAATTTTTTCAATAATCTGGAAGCTCTCTGCACTGCCCAGCCCTCTGCCACCGGAAATTACAATGGAAGCTGAACTCAATTCCGGTCGTTCACTAGTGGACAGGTTTTCACTGACAAACTGGCTGATATCCTGCGAGATGACTTGGTCCAGGTGAGCAATTTCTGCAGCAGAATCGCCAGGGGCAGCATCCTCGAAAGAAGAGGTACGCACAGTAATGACCTTGACTGAATCCATGGATTGCACAGTTGCCAGAGCATTGCCTGCATAAATAGGTCTGACAAAGGTATCAGCTGAATCAATAGCGACGATGTCCGATATCTGGGCAACATCCAGCAATGCAGCAATTCGTGGCATGACATTTTTACCGGCAGCAGTTGCGGCAGAAAGAATCGCTGAATACTCCCCTGCTATTTCACTGACCAGCAATGAAATCGTTTCCGGTAGTTGTGACTGGTAGGCTGCATTGTCTGCTAAAAGAACCTTGCTGATTCCGGTAATAAGCGCGGCCTGATCAGCCACAGCTTCACATTTTTCTCCTGCGACGAGGATATGGATATCATCGTTCAGCCTGGTGGCAGCAGTAACCACAGAAGCGGTTTGCGCATTCAGGGTCTGGTTATCGTGTTCTGCTATGACGAGTACGCTCATGACATCTCCCCTACTGAATTACCCGGGCTTCATTACGCAGCTTATCGATCAGCTCTGAAGCACTGTTGACGAGAATGCCGGCGGTTCGACCTTGCGGCTCACTAACGCTGAGCACATTGAGACTAGACGTGATTGTCACACCCAGCTCTTCCGGACTTAGCTGTTCAAGAGGTTTTTTCTTGGCCTTCATGATATCCGGCAGTTTCGCATAGCGAGGTTCGTTCAGGCGCAAATCCGTGGTGACAATGGCCGGCAAGCTCAGACTGACAACCTGCTCACCACCATCCACTTCACGACTGACAATGGCCCGACCATCCTCTATCGACAGGTTAAAGGCAAAGGTACCCTGTGGCATATCGCACAATGCGGCAAGCATCTGCCCAACCTGGTTGTTATCTCCATCAATACTTTGTTTACCAAGAATTACCAGCTCCGGAGTTTCCTTCTCCACAACTGCCTTTAATAACTTCGCGATAGCCAGCGGCTCTACAGAATCATCACTTTCAATCCAGATGCTGCGATCAGCACCCAGCGCCATGGCAGTTCGAAGTTGTTCCTGGCATTTTTCACTGCCAATGCTGACAGCTACAACCTCGTTGGCTATGCCCTGCTCCTTAAGGCGTACTGCTTCTTCCACAGCGATCTCGCAAAACGGATTCATCGCCATTTTGACATTGTTTAGATCAACACCTGAATTGTCGGCAGCGACACGTACTTTTACATTGGCGTCTACGACGCGTTTGACTGGAACAATTATTTTCATGATGAGTACTGCAAAAAGGAATTGTGACTGGAAAAAATAAAGAGTCTTAGGTAACAGCTGGAAAGCCAATTATAATGAGTAGCAGAATAAAAGTCTCTTATTGGGAAGCAGTAAATTTGTCTGATCGTGAACCTGTTCGTGAATCTCTTCGTGAATCTCTTCGTGAAGTTATGCCCTTTGATGTTGTTATCGTGGGTGCTGGTCCTGCCGGGCTCTCAACAGCCTGCAAACTGGCCCAGCTATGCCAGGATCATGAAACCTCTCTGGATATCTGTGTCATAGAAAAAGGTTCCGAAATAGGTGCCCACATCCTTTCCGGTGCAGTACTTGAAGCCTCGGCGCTGGATGAACTATTCCCGGACTGGCACAACATGCAGGCCCCGGTCAAAGTGCCCGTGACTGATGATGAAGTACACTTGCTGACCAGTAGTGCCAGCTCCATTAAGCTCCCCTCCTTTCTTGTACCGCCTGCTCTGCATAATTCCGGGAATTACGTTATCAGTCTGGGTAACCTGTGCCGCTGGCTTGGCGAGCAGGCAGAGAGCCTGGGCGTTCAACTTTTTACCGGCTTCACGGCTGCTGAAATCCTGTATAACGATGATGACCAGGTGATTGGTATCGCAACAGGAGACATGGGACGCGACAAAAACGGCAATGAAAAAGGTAATTTCGAGGAGGGCTATGAACTGCATGCCAGATATACAGTCTTTGCAGAAGGTTGCCGTGGCCATCTGGGCAAGGAACTGATCGAAAAATACGATCTGGACAAGGGAAAGGCACCACAACATTATGGCATTGGTATAAAAGAACTCTGGGAGGTCCCTGCAGAAGCGCACAGCCCCGGTAAGGTTTTCCATGGCGTTGGCTGGCCTCTTGGATTGGGTAAGACTACCGGAGGAAGTTTTCTCTACCACCTGGAAAACAACGAGGTCTCTGTTGGCCTGATTACCGATCTTAATTACAGCAACCCATGGCTAAGTCCCTTTGACGAGTTTCAGCGCCTCAAGCAACATCCAGCTATTCGCAGCGTCCTGTCTGGTGGAAAACGTCTTTCCTATGGGGCCAGAGCCCTGGTGAAGGGCGGCATACAGTCCCTGCCAAACCTGGTATTTCCTGGTGGACTGCTGGCCGGTGATAATGCCGGCTTTCTTAACTTCCTGAAATTGAAAGGTTCTCACACGGCGATGAAATCAGGAATGCTTGCCGCGGAAAGCATTTATGCCGCACTGATGGGTGGTGGAGCTGAAATAGCCAATGATAATGGTGTGCTGGAGAGCTACCAGGACAATATCAATACCTCATCGATTGCCAGGGAATTGTACGCAGCTCGAAATGTTGGGCCGGCAATGCATAAATTTGGCACGCTGCTTGGGTCTGCCTTCGCTTTCATCGATCAGGTTATTTTTCGAGGTAAATTGCCATTCACATTGAAGGATATGGTGCCCGATCACGCAGCACTGAAACGTGCAGAAGACTGCCCCCGTATCAGCTATCCAGCACCTGACAATGAAATATCATTCGACAAGCTCAGTTCAGTTTATATCTCCAATACCAATCACGAGGAAGATCAGCCCTGTCATCTCAAGTTAATTGATGCGGAAACGCCAACAGGTTTCAATCTGGCTGAATACGATGAACCTGCACAGCGTTATTGTCCGGCAGGTGTTTATGAAATTGTTCGCTCAGATACCAAAACCCGTTTTCAGATTAATGCCCAGAATTGTGTCCATTGTAAAACCTGTGACATCAAGGACCCGACCCAGAATATCGTCTGGACCGCCCCTGAAGGCGGTGGTGGGCCGAATTATCCCAACATGTAAGGCATAATTTTTTTATCCTATGGCCATTCCTCTTCAGTCTCTAACGACAATATTTGAGGCAATGCATGCCGGGCATCTTGTGCTGATGCCCAATCACCGCATGTATATTCAATTGCTTGAAGGCTATGGTGAATGGCGCAAGGAGCAGGCGCTTAACCCTGTATGCATCACACCACAGTGTTTTCCCATCGATATCTGGTTGCGCAGACAGTGGAGCGAAATTGCGCCTGGACAGGAACACTATACCCGGATTCTTGAACCTGCCCAGGAAGCCATGGTCTGGCATGACATCATTCAACAGTCAGATCATGGTGCAGCACTTATTAACAAGCAGGCTACAGCCAGGGCTGTCCAGGAGGCCTGGCAAACAGCACACTTGTGGGACATCGATTTCGAGGAACTGTACAGACTGGGCTATAGTCAACAGCAGGCAGACTATGCCGAAGACTTTTCTGTCTTTGCGGATTGGGTGAAAGCCTTTGAAGCTTTTTGTACAAGGCAACGCCTCATCAGCTTGTCACCTTTGGTCGAAAAAATTATTGGCCAGCTGGAAAACAATACTATCAGGGTGCCTAAACACATCCTGTTCACAGGGTTTGCCAACCCTCCTCCTCTGTACACACGATTGATTAATCAACTGGAGTCATCGTCTGAATCTGCAGTACATTTTCAGGCATTATCCATGCAACCTGTAACGCGGGTAGAAGCATGCCAGGACTCGGTAACCGAGTTGGTCACAGCGGCACAATGGGCCAGGGATGTGCTGTATGCTGATGCTGGAGCAAGTATCTGTATCATCAGCCAGGAAAAGAATCAGTATGCTGAACAATTCAGCAAGATTCTGGGAGACACTTTTTCAGAATTGCCGAATGTCACCCTGGGCAATATCGATCTACCGACACACAACCTGTCCAGCAGATTATCTTTAGTGAAAGTCCCGGTTATCAACACCGCACTGTCAATTCTTGAATTGAATTCCGACTGGGTTGAGTCGCTTTCCTTCTGCAGACTATTACGCAGCCCATTCCTGTCTGGTGCCAATGCAGAAACTTTTCCAAGAGCTGAGCTGGAATACCGACTCAGGGAAAGTGGTGAATTAAAAACAAGAATGGCCTGGATTCATGAGTTATGTGGCAACAAGGTGAAATCCACTTATTGTGAACAGCTCTCGGTAAACCTGCTGAAACTGGCGAATGAGCGGCGCAAAACGCCTCGCCATACTGATTGTGCTAACTGGTGCAGTCTTTTTGAACGTCAACTGGAGGCAGTCGGTTGGCCAGGTGAACGGGAGTTGGACCGCACCGAAATTCTGGCATTACAGGAATGGTCAAAGATCCTGAAGCAATTCAAGGAAAGCAGTCAATGGTGCAGTGAAATTTCGCTCACCAACGCTCTCTCCAGGCTCAGGCAATTAATCACCTCAAGTGGCACTGGCTCTGGGCAATATCAGGCAGCTGTGCAAGTACTAACACCAACTGAAGCAGATGGTTTGTATTTTACTCACACCTGGGTGATGGGGTTGTCAGAACAGCAATGGCCGCCGTCACGAAAACCGACGCCTTTCATCCCCATCAGCCTGCAGAAAAAAGCGGGAATTACTGAATGTGATGTAAATGCACTGGCCAGTCAGGCCCTGGACCAATTAAAAAAATTCAGATCTCACTGCAGTAATGAAATTGTCCTGAGCTATCCCTGCCAAGAGGATGATCTGGCGCTGAAACCAGCCACCCTGCTGCGTCATTTCGATGAGAAATTTTACCAGCGCAAGCCCTCAAAGGCTTTCAATGAAATGCATCCCGCTATTACTGCACTTTCCAGTGATTATTCCAATGAGTTGTTTACTGATTCTGCAGTAATTCCTCTGTCGAATGACGAGATCATTAAAGGCTCTGTGGCCTTGGTGTCCAACCAGGCTGATTGCCCCTTTCGGGCTTACGCAAACCATCGACTCAAGGTTAGGGATCTCCCGGGGCCGGTTATCGGATTACCCGCGAATGTCCTTGGCAGCATTCTTCATGAAGTACTTCAGCGTTTCTGGGAGAACATCAAGAGCCAGCAGGAATTATTGAGTATAAATACAGCTTCGCTTGAAATACTGGTGGCCGAAATTATTGCAGATGTGTTGCGAACGAAGGCACGTTTCTATCCTCACACCATGACTGAATCCTTTATTGCACTGGAATCAACCCGTTTGAAAAACCTTTTATTGAACTGGTTTGAAGAGGAACGCAAGCGAGGTGATTTTGATGTTTTGGCGACTGAGCATAAAGTGCAATGGAAACATGCCAAATTAACATTTGAAATGCGTATTGACCGGCTGGATAAAACAGAGCATGGCAATCTTGTTCTTGTGGATTACAAGTCAGGAAAAAATAGCGAGATCAACTGGCTTGATGAGCGTCAGACCGAGCCACAACTAATGCTTTACCTCCAGGCTGTGGAATCTTCGGAGGAAGGCACTGTTGATGGTCTTTTTATCGCGCAGGTGCATATCGAGGAATCCCGTTACAAAGGTATCAGCAACAGTGATGAGATTTATCCGGGAAGTGCTGTTGATCAAAAAAGCCGTATGCCGGATACCATCACCTGGGAAAGTATCAGGCAACAGTGGGAACTGAGCCTGAGCTGCCTGGTGAATGAATTTGTTCAGGGTTATATCCCTGTTGCGCCAAAAACCAATAACAGCTGTACGTGGTGCCACCTGCAAAGCTTTTGCAGGATAAACGAGAGCGTGAGCCCGTGAACAGCATGCCTTCCGATATTAATGAAAGACAACTGGCTCTTGATCCCACTCTTTCCTGCTGCGTACAGGCCCCTGCAGGATCAGGCAAAACAGAATTGCTTACTCAACGTTACCTTGGCCTTCTTGCTGCATGTGATCGGCCCGAGGAAATTCTTGCCATTACATTTACACGCAAAGCAGCGACAGAAATGCGGAATCGTCTGCTGGAATACATGCTCGAAGCCAATAATCTCAGCGCAGATGCACTTGAAAAGCTGCCAGCACATAAACAATACACGCTAGGACTGGCCACTAAAGTGATCAACAGGGATGCCGAATTGGGTTGGGGCATCATGGATAATACTTCTCGCCTGCGTATTTCCACTATAGACAGTTTCAATACCTATATTGCCGGACAGTTACCGGTATTGTCCGAACTGGGCATGCTTCCGGAAGTGCTCGATAACGCAAATGAGTTGTTCCGCGAAGCTGTCCTAGAACTGTTTTCCGAGCTGGATTCTGATAGCAGCCTTGGTAAACATCTTTCCCTTTTGATGAATCATGTTAATAACCAGTGGCGCACCCTGGCCGACCTGTTAATTCAATTACTGCAAAAACGTGATCAATGGCTTGGCAATATTCTTGATATTCGCGACCATGCTGGTGATGCAAGGATGATTCTTGAATCCACGTTGAAAAGCATTATCACCTCCCGATTGGAAGCACTTGCCAGTGCCCTGTCTCTGTTTCAGAAAGATCTCGTCCCTCTCCTTCAATTTGCTGCCGACAATCTGGTCAAGGCAGGTAACAAGGATTTCGCAGGATTGGAGCTGAATGGAAATTTTCCGGGCACCACCGTTGAGGATCTTGAGGACTGGCAGGTGATAAGCAAATTACTCCTGACCAATACCCACACCATTCGAAAACAAATGGACAAACGTACTGGTTTTCCTGCGGCTTCTGATGCCGATAACAAGATTGATCGTGAACAGCGCAAGGAAATGAAGGAAAGTATGACAGCGATTTTGAAAAAAATGGCTGAAGACCCCTTGTTACCCGATCTTTTTGATGAGTTCCGCCACCTGCCGTCACCGGTCTATCCGGATGATCAATGGCAGATCATGGAAAGCTTTACCGCCCTGCTGCCAGAACTGGTATCACGCCTTACACTGATATTCAGTCGCCATAGCCAGACAGATCATACCCAGGTCAGTATTGCCGCACTCAGTGCACTCGGCCCTGACGACAGGCCTACTGACCTGGCTATGCGCATGGATTATCAGCTTAAACATATCCTGGTGGATGAGTTTCAGGATACATCAACCATGCAAATCTCCCTGTTGGAAAAACTTACACTTGGCTGGCAGCCTGGTGATGGCAGGACACTCTTTATCGTTGGTGACGGCATGCAAAGCTGTTATGGATTCAGAAATGCGAATGTGGGTCTCTTTCTGAGTGCCCGGGATAAGGGAATAGGAGATATCCAGTTAAAACCATTACAGCTCACAGCGAATTTCCGTAGCCAGGAAAATATCGTTACATGGGTGAACCAGTGGTTCAGTGAGGCCTTTCCAAACGAGGACAATATTTCCCGGGGCGGTGTTCGATTTTCACCTGCTACTGCTATTCACCCTGCTATGGACGACATTGGCATCAGTACCACGCTAATCACAGCCCATGAGGATGTAGAAAACTCCAGTGCCTTGCTAAGACAGGAAGAAGGTGTACAGGTTGCATTAAAAGTTGAATCCTTGCTGGAGGACTATCCTGACGACTCAATTGCAATCCTGGTTCGTACACGCAGCCATCTGAATGCCATACTGCCGGCATTGCGTTCACGAGGCATTACCTGGCAGGCCACTGATATTGATCCACTGGATAGCTATCCCGTCATCCAGGATCTGCTCATCCTGACACGAGCCCTGTTAAATACAGCCGACACAACGGCATGGTTTGCCCTGCTTCGGACGCCGGTATTTGGTCTTTCCTTACAGGACATTCATGTGCTCACGCAACCTGTTCGAGCTGGTGAAGGCGCAGTATGGGACTGCCTGGAAAGCTATGCAGATAACATTAGTCTTTCAGCAGAGGCACTAAGCATTCTTTCACGAGCAGTACCGGTCATAGAGGCGGCCAGAATGCAAAAGGCTCGCTTGCCAATAGCCGAATGGATAGAAAAAACCTGGCTCACCCTCGGCGGCCCAGCCGCATTGGAAAAGGAAAATGAAATCCAGGCTGTGTCCGATTTTTTCAGGCTTCTGCGTGAAACTGACGAAGGGGGTGATATCAGCGACATTGAACGTTTCGAGGAAACACTGAACAGGGCATACGCGGAAGGCAGCAATGCCAATGCGACTGTCACAATCATGACCATCCATAAAGCCAAGGGCCTGGAATTTGACCATGTTGTTCTTCCTGCACTGGAACGTCAGCCACGTTCTGATGACAACCCACTTTTGCGTTGGCGTGAGCACATAAACGATGAAGGCGCCTTTGAGTTGGTCATCAGTATGCCTGCACAAAAAGGTCAGGACGCTGACCCCATATACCAACATCTGAAATACGAGGCGTCACTGCAGCAGCGCCTGGAAGTGACCCGTCTTTTTTATATCGGTGTAACTCGTGCAATCAAGAGTGTCAGCATGTTCGGCACGGTGGTTATGAAAGACACTGATGATGCCGGGACAATCAAGGCGCCGGATAAAAACTCATTGCTGCATACTCTATGGCAACAAATGGAAACTGCTATTGGCAGTGATTCACAAAGCAGTATCCAACTCATACCTCTGGGGACCATTTTAGATACCGAGAGTCCTGTTCAGGAAAAAGCCCTGCTTTCAAAGCGCTTGCCTCCAGACTGGAAACCGTCAATTGCCATTCATCCCGAAATATCTCCCGTTAATATAAACAGTTCTATCGATAACGTTCATGACAACCTTCTGGAAAGAAAGGTAGGCGACCTTGTGCATGATTGCCTGCATCGCCTGTCAGAAGGACGACTGCAAATGGAATCGAAAAATCAAATGCAGACACTTGCTGCCAGTTGGAAAACGGAACTTGCCGGACTGACTCACGAGCCTGATGAAATTGTGAAGCAAGTATTAAGACAACTCGATGATTGCCGTAAAAATGACAGGTTTGAATGGCTGATTAATACACCACATAAAGAGGCAGCAAGTGAACTCGAACTGAGTGACTATCGTCGTAATTTTCGGAGAGCTTCTGTTATCGACAGAACCTTTGTGGATGAAAACGGTATACGCTGGATTATCGACTTTAAATCCTCCAAACCTCCAGAGAATATCTCTCTGGATGAATTCCTTACCGAACAAACCAATATCTATTCAGAGCAGCTCTCAAGGTATGCCTCACTGTTCAGGGCCATGGGCGATAATAAAATTAAAACGGCGCTGTTTTTTACTGCTATTCCCTGTTTTCAAGAACTGCCATTAATTAGTGCCGACTGATTCTGCCGTTTCACATTTTCACTAATATTTACAAAAAACCCGTGTTTTCAGGTGTATAGCCTGACGATAGCCTTTATAATGCGCGCCTTTTCAGGCACAGACGAATAAACCCATGTCAGATCTGATAACCGAGAACCTTAATATTGGTGAGTATCAAACGCTCATCACCCCCGAGCAGTTAAAGGATCGCCTGCCCCTGTTTGGTGATACGGCGGACATCGTTGAAAAAAATCGTAATGACGTTTGTAATATCCTTGACGGTAAAGATCATCGGCTGTTCATTGTCGTAGGTCCCTGCTCCATTCATGATGTAGATGCCGCACTCGACTACGCTGAGCGACTCTCGGTACTTTCAAAAGAAGTGGACGACACACTGGTGCTGGTCATGCGCGTCTATTTTGAGAAACCCAGAACATCTACTGGCTGGAAAGGTCTGATCAATGATCCTGACATGAATGATAGTTTCAGGATTGAAGAAGGACTGCACAAGGGAAGACGGTTACTGCTGAAACTCAGTGCCATGGGTTTGCCTACATCAACCGAGGCGCTGGATCCCATTTCCCCACAATACCTGCATGACATCATTACCTGGTCTGCCATTGGCGCGCGCACGACTGAATCGCAAACCCATCGTGAAATGTCCAGCGGTCTTTCTTCTCCGGTAGGCTTCAAAAATGGCACTGATGGCGGGCTTGAAGTGGCTATCAATGCGATGAAGGCTGTGAGCAGCCCTCATCGCTTTCTGGGTATCGACCCCAAGGGTAAAGTCAGCGTCGTCCACACCAAAGGTAACCCCTATGCACACGTAGTACTACGTGGTGGTAATGGTATCCAGAATTATGATTCAGTCAGCGTGGCGCAGTGTGAGGAAAAATGTAAGGCTGCCGGTGTCTCCAGCAATATTATGATTGACTGCAGTCATGCCAATTCAAACAAGGATCACAACTTGCAGCCGCTGGTTCTGGAGAATGTTGTTAATCAGATAATTGAAGGCAACAAGTCAATTATTGGCCTGATGATAGAAAGCAATATCAATGAAGGCCGCCAGGATATACCTGACGACCTTTCTCAACTTGAATACGGTGTTTCGGTGACTGATGCCTGTATCGACTGGGAGACAACTGCCCAATGCATCCGTCATACCAGGGATAAACTCAAGGACATTCTGCCCAACCGTTAAGGTCCTGGCTTGAAAGCAAGCAGTACGTTTCCGGGAATACCCATCAATCCGTAACCTGACTGAACAAACAGTGTGCCGTTGGCAGCCCAGATTGAAAAATTATCGATGGCACCGCCATGTGCTTCCACGCCGTTGAGCGTATTAAATGATCGTGCCGTATCATAAGTGTAGATCGGCTCGCCACTACCACTGTCAAAGACCTTGAAAAACCCGTCATTGGCACCCTGCACTACCGCACCATCCACCAATAACGTTGCCGCTGACATTCCCCAGTTGCTATCGCAGCTGCGGATTTCAGCACGCCGGTTTCCGGAGCAGTCTGGTGTATGGTGGTATTCCCACTCCACATTGCCAGTATTTATATCCAGGGCAAAAAGGCCTGGGTCGGCACCATCAGCTGTTGGTCCTGTCGACAGGTTATTTGGTGCATAGATTTTTTCTCCATCAAAGGCCATGCCCCAATGAACACCTCCCATAGCACCACCTGGCCCAATTTTGGTATTCCAGACCAGTTCACCTGTGTCCGGATTCAGCGCCCAGACATCGCCGCTTTTCTGGCCTGCCACGACCAGGTCAGACCCGTCAGCACGCTGTGCCAGCATGATGGCTGCACCAAAATCCACATCAAGGTTAATACTGTAATCCGGTGGACAGTTGGGCCCATCAGGATCACGCATACAACCTGTCAGAAAAATATCATTTGCTGTTGCCTGGAACTTCCATGCCAGTGAACCATCCTCAAGTCGGATAGCCAGGATGGCATCACTGGTATCTGTCGGAGGAGCGGACGTATTTTCCCCTGTGCCAACCAACAAAAACCCGCGTTTCTCATCAATGGCGGGTGCTGTCCATATGGGAGCACCGGAAGGCCCCCATTGCTGCGTGCCGACACGACTGATGGTAGTTGGAACTGCTTCTTCCATGGTGTGATATACCCATTTCCGGTCCCCGGTAGCTACATCAAGGGCAACTACCGCACCGTGGCTGGTACAACATTCGTAATCGGGAACAGCGCCCATGTTCAGTTCACCCGATGAAATAGGTACATAGACACTGTCTTTGTACAACACTGGCATAGCCGTGACATTGGACACGCTGGTGACCTGGACACTGACATCCCAGAGTATTTCTGCTGTGACTGCATCCATGAGCAGGGTATGCGCAGAGGTGTCTGAAAACACAAGTACAGGCCGGCCATCTTCCAGATTGTGGTAACCAATGGTGGTTCTCAAAGGGATATCATGCTCATAGACCCATTTTACGCAGGGTTCTGAACCACCAATATCCATTGCAAAGAGTTGTCCTGAATCGACTATCGGGTAGTACATGGTGTTGCCAACAATAGCTGGCTGGGATCGCATATTTGCCGTAGATGGAAAGCCTATTGACCAGGCCAGCTCCAGGTTACCCATATCCCGGGTAGTCAAACCCACCTGCTCTGCACTCAGGTGCCTGTGATTCATCAAGTCAAAACCCTGGGTCCAGATCGTGGCATCCCCGGTGTCGACATCCATGCGTTCTGCCGGACACAGATGATCATTTATCCAGCTGTTATCAATATTCGAGGTGGCAGAAAGGTAGGCCACCAGGTTATTGATGTCCTGCTCTTCCAGCCCCTGGGCCTGGACCTTCATTTTTCCGTGTGTCAGCGCATAACGAACTGCACGGGGGCCCATTTGCTTGAGACTGTCGAGTGTTGGCGATTTGGTCTCTTCCGGCATGGCATGGCAGGTAGCACAGTTGTCTTCGTACAGGCGTAATCCATCAGCATTGACCTCTGTGGAAACCACGGCTTCCTGGGAAAACGTCGCAGGTGAAAGCAGAAAAATACTGAAAAGGGAAAGAAGTAACCTGAAGTTTACTGACATTGCATAATCCCGCGTCTTGTTATGAGCGGAGCAAGTATAAGAAGCTATTGGATGCTTGACCAGCTCAATCCAAAGGCGCCTGGCTGAAAAACGGGAATCGAGGACTTTTTAGCAATAACCGGTAAAAAAATCGCCCTTCTTCATGGGATTACATGAAATCATGCATCCCAATCCAAAGAGCGTTATGGAAGTCTATATTTGGTGGTGAATCTTATTGTTAACCAAGAGGTTTTACATTGTTCGCACAGGGTCCTTTTTGGCCCTGGCCAACTTCAAACTCAACTTCCTGGCCGTCTTTCAACGTTGCGAATTCATCTCCAGCCTGAATGGCTGAATAATGAACAAACAGATCTTTTCCACCATCTTCCGGTGTAATAAATCCAAAACCTTTATCAGGGTTAAACCACTTAACAGTACCTTTACTCATAATGACATCTTCTATTTGCGGTGAATAAAATGACTGTTTTCGTTATCACCATCACGAAAACAGCGTTAAATCTGACTGCATACCTGATATTTCAAGGTTAGCACGGGCGCTTTCTGCGCCAATCAGAAGGCAAGTCTATCCCTTAAGTGCTTGAAGGGAAACAGAAAGAAATGTTTTTATCAAATTAGACGGGAAAAAGACAGATCAATAGTCGCTGCTGGGTATTCCCTTCAGGATTGATTATTTAGAGCATCAAGACCGTCTAGAGTGCGTGTCGGGAAGGCAAGATCAGCATCATGCCCATGTATGATAGCGATAATTTTAAGGAGCACATCCTGTTTTACTTCATGAAAATGTACCCAATTGGTGGTTTTGGTGAAGGTATAGATAAAGAAATCCAGGCTTGACGGAGCCAGGGAGTTAAAATTCACAATCAGTGTCTGGCTGGTGTCGATCTCATCATGGTTTCTCAGCATTTCTTTCACTGCGGCAACTATTTCGCCCATTTTCGCCGAATCGCAATATCGCAAACCAAAGGTTTCATAAATTCGTCGGTTAGTCATCCGTGAAGGGTTTTCCACAGCAATAGTGGCAAACACGGAATTGGGAATATACAGAGGACGTTTGTCGAATGTCCGAATCTTGGTCTGACGCCAGCCAATATCTTCCACGGTCCCTTCAATTTCGCGATCAGGAGAACGCACCCAGTCGCCAATGGAAAATGGGCGATCCAGATAAATGATCAGCCCACCAAAGAAATTAGCCAGCAGATCTTTAGCTGCAAAACCTACAGCTATTCCGCCGATACCACCGAAAGCCAGAACACCGCTGACACTGATATCCAGTGTCTGCAGTATGACCAGCACGCCAGTAATCAGCACTGAAATACGGAGCAGACGCCCAATCACCTTGACGGTAATTTCATCGGCATCCACTTCCTTCAGGTTGGCTTTAGTAAGGAAATTTTCTTCGATATTCCGGATCAGTCTGACCAGGAACATCATGAGCAATAAGATAATGGCGATTTGTCGTGCCAGCCCAGTCTGCTCAAATATTTCGTTGGAGGCTCCCGTGGCTGCCTCAACAATCTCAATGGCTATGGATATCCCAATAACCCAAACAAAAAGCAGTAGCGGACGCTTGCAGGCAAGTACCATGGCATCGTCCCAGACATTATCTGTCAAACCGACTTTCTGATGAATGCGATTGATTACGATACGAAGGATGGCGTTGATGAATACCGTAGCCACCACGACGCCAAAAATTTGAATAATCCAGTTGTTATTGTCGATCCAGGTGAGCAGTGCTTCCATCATCGATGCCTATTACTGGTTAGCTTGCCGGGGATGCCTTTCCGGCCCCTTTGTCAGAACTTTCTTCGACCCATTTGCCGTTACGGTAATACCATTTCCAGCCTGTGGCTTTTTTGTCAATTTCACTTTGCACGAACTGTTCCTTGCTCTTGCGGCTGAATTTGACCACAGTCTTGTTGCCATCCGGGTCTTCTACAGGGGCTTTCATCAGGAAAGCGTATTTTGGATCGATTTCATCCTTATGCGGGAGAAGCTCAGCTACAAGCGGTGCACGTGTTTCCCTGTTTTTCGGGAACTGGCTTGCCGCCAGGAAAAGGCCTGCAGCGCCATCACGTAATATATAAGTGTCTTCCACTTTTTCGCATTCCAGCTCTGGCATAGGCACAGGATCCATCTTGGGTGGTGCTGCCTCACCATTGCGTAAAAGTTTACGTGTGTTCTTGCATTCTTCTGCAGTACAGCCGAAGTATTTACCAAAGCGGCCGTTTTTCAACTGCATTTCTGCTCCGCACTTGTCGCACTCCAGTGTCGG
>Ga0181560_10000176_pt1 | contig 53800 bp, 37 predicted proteins | sample 011ome_20_FD_133751 | JGI IMG/M metagenome (GOLD analysis project Ga0181560, IMG submission 133751) | Coastal salt marsh microbial communities from the Groves Creek Marsh, Skidaway Island, Georgia - 011509CT metaG (megahit assembly) | ecosystem: Environmental > Aquatic > Marine > Intertidal... | reverse complement strand
GGAAAAAGTCGTTTTTGAAACTTGCGAACGCTTTTTCGTAGCAGCCGCTTTGCCATCCGTCGTCGTTCATAAAGTCCCCGAACTGCGCGTCCGTAGAAAAGATGGCGTTCGCGTCATTGTTCGAGAACACTCCTCCGTCGCGCCAGAAGTAAAATTCGATTTGCAAGGTGAGTTTCGGGAGAGGTTGCGGATACCGCTCTCTGGCCACGAAGATGTTCAGGTAGTTGAATCGAGAAAACGTTTCGAGAAATACTTTGCCTTCTTTGAATTTTTTGCCCAACGCAAACGCGCCTTCACCGTACAGTTGCATTTTGACACTTCCGGTATTTCCTTTGTTGTCTTCTTGACCGTCTATACCGATGGCAATGTTATTCCGTTCTCTTACGCCCCAGGAAAAGGAGGAGTCCCATCCGGATTCGGATTTCCTGGTGCCGAAAAGGACGAGATCTGACGAAGTAATTCTTTTCGCATATTGCAACGCTGTGGAGCAGGTGTATGGTAAACGACGCTCTCCACATTTTAGCGCGCCACACTTTTTATCGACTTGCTGATTTGCAGTTAGACTCGGGTAACAAAGTTGCCGTGGTGGTAGTTTCGATGTATCGGTCTCTTCTTCCTTCTCCTCCTCCTCCTCTCGAAGAAGTTCTTCGATGAACTTATCAAAGTTAAGTTCTCTCCGGCGTCCTCGGGAGGCGCTCGGTTCATCGCAATAGACCCCGCATTTGTTTCCTCTACAGCACTCGCCCCATTCTTCCCATGGCCCTGCTTCGGGTTCGGTACAGTTTGACGAGTCGATGGAAAGTTTTGAGGAGGACGAAAGCGTTTTGAACGCTCGGTCAACCTTTCTCGGCTCGATGGTGAAAAACGCCTTCTTTTGGCCGGGAAGCCCATTGCTCGCACTTTTCTCGTTTCTTTTCAAACTCTTTTCCAGTAGCCGGACGAACTTGTCGTTGCCGTGTTGAACGAAGAAATAATAATCGTTTTTGGTGTTCTTGTCGGCGGTTGATCTGATGTCGTCCAAAAAGTTACTCTCGTCGGCGACGACGAAAATGGAGTGATTCGCATCCAACACGGTCCCGGGCGTAAATGTCCAAACTATCACGTTGTTACTGCAAGCGATTGAGTATCCAGAAATGTCCACGGCGACGGGTGAGTTGTTCTCGATTTCTATCCACGAATGCAAACCAATACTCGCATTTTCGTGCATATTCGAAAACGCTTTTACGTTTACGTTTTCCAAAATCTCTCGCTCAGTGACCGTCTTTGGGATCATATCGGAATACGTCTCGAACAACTGTTCTCTTCGTAACTTTACGCTCTGCGATAACAACTGCAACACGCCTTGATCGATCGATCGAATGCCACCAACTTTCCATTTCACGGAATCTCTCAACGCGTCTTTTCTAATCTTTTTCAACATTTTCGCGACATATCGTTCGATGAAGTTGGTTCCTAAAATATCGTTCATCAGAGTTCGCAACCGCGCAAAGTACATAACCCGAGTTCGATTAGTTTTCAGAATGACGTTGACGAGTTCGTTGTACGTGCTTTTGGCTTCTTGAGCGATGCCCTCCGAGTAAAATATATCCTGAGGGTGTTCCGAATCGCAATACAACGGCGAGTTGAACTTTTCGCACGTTAAGACGCAGTATCGAGTGCTTTTCGGTGAGCAATCTCGCTTAGGGCACAAGGCGAGACCGTATCTGTTATCAGCCGGCAACGCGTCTTCTAAATCCCAAGGCAAACGACTCCACCGCTTTGTCTTGGCGTTTCGAAAGACGTAGTAATTTTTTGCACACCTATCGTTGTTCAGCAATATTGTTTGCGCGGCCATCTCGTTGATAACTGATGGAACGTCTAAAATTTGGAAGAGCACTTTCTCCGCATACACTTGTTGGCTCCTACCGAGGGCGTATTTTTTTGCTCGCGCGATGTTTGATGTGAAATCCCAAAGATCGTCAACCGTCTTAGGGTTTTCCGGATATGCTTTGCGCCATATTTTAGGACAATACCCATCGCGTTCGGACCATCGTCGCGGCCAATCCGGAGTCGCCCAAGGACATTTCGATAACGATGCGTTCGGTGCGCGAAGATTCGAGTACTTCCAATTCACGGCTTTGTACAACGAGTTCTCTTCGTCCCACATTTTCCGGCGTTTGAGAAACGTTTTGTCCATTTGTTCAACAAACGAGAACAGTCCGTAATACTCACCGTTGACCTGAAGAACAACATGAAAAGTCGTCGGCGCGGGCACTTTTGCAACGTCCATTATTGCATTCGCTAAATTCAATCGCATATAGGTCTCCTCGCCGGGCTCTTGCCATTGCGAGTTCAAATTGAACTCCTCAACCGCCGGCTCTTTTTTGCTCCACACGAACTGTCTGCCTTTAAAATCAAATTTAAACTTATGCTTTGGCCAATCTTTTGGTGGCAACTCTACGCCTACCTTCACTTCGTCTCGTCCTGAACCGCGTCTTCGGATTTTCACGTTATCATAAAACTTTCCACGAAAGAAAACTTTCGCCGTCGTCCCTCGATCGGTCGTCATGTCCTGTTCGTTCGCGCGTAAAACGTGTAAAACAGGTAAATTCGTTTCGCTCTTTGAACTAGGACGCACAATAACGACTGCGTAATACGGATACTGGCTTTGCTTAACTACGGTCACTTCTGGATCGTCTTTCTTCGCGTCTTCCTTCGGCGAACGCAACGGCTCGTCGATCCCCTCTTTCCACGCCTCGGCTCGAAACAAAACCACGTCACCATTCTTCGCCCCGAGCTCTTTCTCGACGTCCACCGTGACGGCATACACGCCATCGTTCGCCGTTTCGTCCGGATACTCCCCGTCGTCGCGCATCTTATGAAATTTTTCTTCTCTTTCGTCCTCTTTCGTCCCCAACGCAAACTTCAAGTATACTTTCCTCTCGTACCCGCCTCCGTTCGTCAACCTCGCGCGAACTAAAAGCGACTCGTTCGTCTCTAACGTCCCATCGCTCCTCCCCCGAAACTGCGCTCTCTCTGCACCTCCTCCTCCTTCTCCTCGCAGCTCCAACCTCGGCATAAACAACGCCTCCTTTTCCTCCTTCGAAGCAGCAAAAGAAGAAGAAAAAGAAGAAGTTAAAGAAGAAAAGTCCTCCTCCCCTCTCGCCCCGAACATCGCCGCGACGACAAAAACGAGAAACAGCGAGAAGAACCACGCCGACGCAAAAATCGGAGAAAACTTCGTCGTCGTCGTCGTCGCCATCGTCGCGCCCTCTCTCTCTCGTTTCTCTCGTTTCTCCAAGAATACTTCTTTTAAAAAAAAATCTCTCTCCCTCGTATTTTTTGACGACGGAAGCCGAGCGGCCGCTCTTTCTCTCTCGTTTAAAAAACAAAAAAAAATTTCAACTCGACGTTCAAAAAAAATCAGAAAAATTCCCGACACAGAAAAACAAACGCGCGCGCGCTGCGCTCCGCCACGACACCCGACGCAAAAACAACCGAACCCGGAGCAGACTTTCGCGAAAAACGATACGCGCGCCGCACGACGGGTGCGGTAGTATTTTCGTCAAAACACGTACAGACGGCATAAACTTTATAAAAATATAACGCCGGCGTAAAAAAGAGAAGACGAAAAGACGGCACCCGTCCATTCGAATTCGTATATTTTAACAAAATGGTGCGGTTTTTTCCTCCCCCACGCTAAGGAGTTAGCGCGCGTTTCTCCTCCCTCGCGAAGCGCGTTCGATCTCCTCTCCGCGCGCATTCTATGGAGAAAATGGTGTTTTGAAACATCGTCGCCTCGATCGATCGGTTTCGCGCGTTGGTTTACTTCCGCTTCGCGCGGTTTACTCCGCGCAAAGCGCTTCTCTTTTCTTTCGGACCCCGCTAACTCTTTTTTTTTGTCCCTTTTGGAAAAATACGACGACGACGGATACGACAGAGGCTTAAAAACACGTCGATGCCGACGCGAGACATGGAACGGTTCGTCGAACTGTCCCACCGAGAAGAAGAAGACGAGGAAGATATGCAAGGAGGAGGAGGAGGAGGAGGAGACGGCGCGATGTACAACACTACCAATAACAATAACAGCGTGGGATCGTTCGAGACGAACGGGAACGCGGACAGACGGATGATGGAACACAGTAAAAGCCATCCGAGGATGTTGAAGAGTACGTTTTTTTCTTTTTTCTCTCTCTCTCTCCTGTTTTGTTTTTGAAAAAAAATTCTCTCTTCGTTTCTCCTCTCGCGCGTCGCGGCGTACGCGCTGTATTGAAACGAACGCGGGCAGCGCTGACGCGAGCGACTTTTCTTTGAAAACAACGAAACAGGTAACGCCACGTCGCACGTGTGGCCTCTGGGCGCGTTGGCGGAACTTTTAGATAACTCGCAAGATCGCGAGTGCGGGTCGAGGAAGGTTGAAGTGGACGCGTACGTCTTGAATCCGTCGAGAGATAAAGACGGGTATTGCATCACGGTCCAAGACGACGGCGTTGGAATGGATCGAGCGAGGTTGAATAACATGTTATCTTTTGGTTTCTCGGATAAAGAGCACCTTTCTGGGAACGTTGGGAGGTTTGGTATTGGTTTCAAATCTGGATCGATGCGTTTGGCGGACGACGCTTTGATTTTGACAAAGAGAGAAGGGATGGCGCACTGCGCGTTGCTTTCGCAGACGTTTTTAGACGCGATAGGGGCGGACGACATTTTGATCCCAATGTTTTCGTGGAAGATGGAAGATGGTGGCAGATACGTCGCGTCAGAGCCGACGGACGCGACGGAGTGGTCCTCAAACATGGCGATTATCGAAAATTATTGCTTCACGAAATCGGAGAAGGAGTTGTTGCAAGAAATGGATAAAATTCAAGGCTCCCACGGAACGAGAGTGGTTTTGTTCAACTTACGAAAACGCGACAGCGATAGCACCGGCGACGGCGTCAGAGAGCACGAGTTTGACTTCTCCGTCGCGAACGATATTCGCATGTTGGGCGATACGGAGAACTCAAAAAACCGAGGCTTGTCGAGCAAAAATACGTCCCGGCGTCCGGTGTTTCAACAACACCGAGACGGACAGCAAGCCACGTTGGACGTGCCAGAGGATTATTCTCTGAGAGCTTACATGGAGGTGTTGTATCTTCGACCGCGATGCGAATTCTATTTGCGCGGAGAGAAGATTCAACCACGATGTCCCATCTCGCGATTGACGAAGGAATATTACGTCTTTCCAGAATACAAACCGAAAGGTTTAGCGTACGGGATAACCGTCCATTGCGGCTACATCGAAGAAAATTCAAAGTTATGTGGCTTCCATATTTACAACAAAAACCGTTTGATTCGATTGTATCAACGCTTCGCGAGTCAATTGCAAGCGAATTGCATGATGAAGGACATGCTCGGCGTCATCGAGGCGGATTGTCTAGAGCCGACGCACAACAAGCAAGCGTTTAAGGAATCCGACATGGCGTATCATCGCATGAAAAAGCACGTCACGCAGTGCATGAACGATTATTACTTTGGCGTGCAGAATTTAAGATCGGCGGGTAAGAATGGACGCGAGCGCGTCGTCGGGAAGGCGGTTTCGCGACCGAAAGGAAAGTTATCGTTGGGTAAAAAACGCAAAGCCACCACGGATTACACCGAAGACCCCTCCGGCGCCGATACCGAGGACTCGAAGTTGATGAACGCGGCGAAAGCAAATAGACCCATCAACCGGTACAAAGCAATCTTGCAAAGATTGATGGCCGATAGAAACGCGTTCCCATTTTTAGAAAAAGTCGATCCAATCGCGTTGGACATTCCGGATTACTTGGACATCATCACGCACCCGATGGATTTCGGGACGATTTTAAAACGCTTAGAACCGGAAGATGAGAACGGCGTTCCGCTCGAGACGACGTATTATACCGATGCTGAACCGGAAAAGTTCGCCAACGATGTGCGCTTAGTCTTTGCGAACGCGTTCACGTACAACAAACCGTCCGAACTCGTATATGTTCAAGCGGAAAAGCTGGCGCAACTCTTCGAACGCGAATGGGTGTACAAATTCCCAGCGTCGGCGTACGGCGCCGGAGGGACGCTCCAACCAGAAATGTTGAAAAATAAGATTAAGAACTTGATGGAGACGGAGAAAATGCTCAAGAAAAACGCGAAGAAGAAGAGAAAGAAGGCGACGGTGAAGGAGGAACAACCAGCCGGAGAGGTTGTCAAGAAGGAGAACGGCACCGCCGCCGCAGACGCCAACGGTGAAGCAGCCAAAGCGACGCCGATGGAAGTAGCAGGAGAAGGAGAAGGAGAAGACGAAGACGAAGACGAAGACGGCCCGCCCGCAAACCCGGACGACGAGTTGAACGTCCAAGTCGTTCTCGACACGTACGACGACGCCGCGAAAAAGAAATGGATGGAAGCTCAAGTCGAAGAAGTGCTCGAGATGAAGCAAAAAATGCGCAACCAATCCAACATCGTGATCGAACAACAAACCAAAATTGCAAATCTCGAGCAACAGTTGAAGAACGCGAGGCAAGATCTCGACGTCGCCTCACTCAAACGAGGCTCAAGAGGCTCCAAAAAACAAATGGAGGCTGAAAACAGTCACATCGTCAACCAGTTGGAGGAGGCCCGCCAACAAATCATCGACCAACGCATCCGCATTCAAAAACTCCAAAAAGCGGCTCAAGTTAGAAACGGGAACACCTTGAACCAGTCCATTCAACCGATTCCAGCTGGTCTTGAGAATCTCGCCATGCAAGGCGAGCAAAACCAGATCGTTCGCATGGATGACAGCAACATCGGCGTCGAGCAAAAAGAGCTTCTTCAAGCGTTGCACGCCGCCACAGACAAGTTGGAAAAGCAGTATACTCTGTTACAATTAGAAAGACAACGCGCCAAAGGATTGGAAGAGAAGCTGAAAGAGGAGCACGAAAAGGCACAGCAGATTCAACGTTTGATCGGCAGCAGCGCGAAGTGAGAAGAGATGCGAGTACATTTAAGAACAACGCATGCATAGAAACATGCAGCAACGCGCTTTTAATATTAATTTTTTGTAACTTGAAATAGAAGAAAAATTGACTGCACAACTATCCGCGCGAACCAAAACTCAAAAAGAAACACAAGAATGGCAGAAGGCACCGACGAACGGAGACGCGCTTCTTCTTCTTCTTCTTCTTCTTCTTCTTCTTCTCCGTCGCCGTCGTCGTCGTCAACAAAATCAATCCCGTTTGTTCACTTATCCTTCTTTAAAGCGCTTTCGAACTCGAGCTACGGCAGTGGAAACAGCTCTAACGAACTCGAATCTCCGCTCACTCCTCCAACTCCGCACCATCGTCAAAACGACGAAAAGAAACAGCCCCAAGAGAATTGTTACAAGTGCAGAGTAGTTGGTACCGGCGTGTGCGCCGCGGCTGCGAGCGCCGTGGCGTACGATCGAATTTTAGGACCGAAGAGACCCCTGGCGCACTCTGTTTTATACGGTGCGTTTGGCCTTGGATTCGCAGGATTGGGCGCGTTGCGGTGGAACGACATGACGTTGGAAGATGCCGCGGAAATGTATCGGAAGCTCTTTTAAAGAAAGTTTGGATGGTAGAGACGATAGATATAGATAGATAGCAACGCGCGAGTAGTGTAGTTTCATATGTATTAGTATATGCGTGAAAGTGAAAGATTTCTCTCGTTTGTCGGGTCCCGATTACTCGTACTTTGATAAATCCATATATTTAATCGGCGCGAACGTCATCCGGTGATGCTCGCACGGCCCGTACTTTTCGATCGCTTGACAGTGCGCTTTCGTCCCGTACCCTTTGTGGTCTTTGAATCCATACTGCGGATATTTCGCATCGATTTCGCGCATCATCCTGTCTCTCGTGACTTTTGCCACGATCGAAGCCGTAGCGATGCACTGCGATTTCGCGTCTCCTTTCACGATTGCTTCCGCTTTGTCCTCTAACCCTTTCGGTATTTTGTTCCCATCAATCAACGCCCAATCGACTGGACCACCCGGTAATGTCTCCGTGCATTTCTTCATGCACTCCATCGTCGCCTCCAAAATATTAATCTGGTCTATCCTTTTCTCGTCGCAGATCCAATACGCCGTCTCGATCCGTTTGTCCGCCATAATCGCTTCGTATAAAAGCTCTCGCTCTTCCTCCGAGTTGATCTTCTTGGAATCATCCACCCCTTCTACTTGCACGCCTTCCGGTAAAATGCACGCCGCGGCAATAACTGGCCCGGCCAATGGTCCTCGTCCGGCTTCATCCACGCCGCACACGCGCTTATACCCTTTCTCCCGTCGACTGTTTTCGTGATACTTGGTCGGTCCCGCCGCTTTCGGTTTCTTCTTCGGCGAAGAGACGTCCAGCTTCTCCGGCTTCTCTCGCTTCCGAGCCGACTGTCGCGACGGCGTCGTCTCTTTCTTCGCCGCGGCTTTCGCTTTCGGCGTCGGCGTCGTCGTCTTTGCCTCTTTCTTCGCCTCTCGTTTTTGAGCACCTTCCTCCTCTTCTTCCACTTTCTTCTTCTTCGGAGGGGTCGTCGTCCCTTCTCCTTTCGCTTGCGTCGCGATGTTTACCCCTCTTTGCAAAAACATCCCCAATCCTCTCTGTTTCGGATCCGGTTTGATCGCTTTCTTCGTCGGCGGCATGACGACGTTCGCGTGTGCGCGCGTTACACGACTACCGCGCGACAGAAACGACGAAAAGAAGAAGCTTTTCGTTCGACTTTTTTGATGAGCGGCAGAAGAAGACGAAGAAGACGTAAAAGAAGCGAGAGCGCTCCTGCTTTCGCTCGGATTTTGTGGTCTTCTCGACGAACGCGCGACGACGAGTTTGATGAGTGCGGTTGTTGTTGTTTTTGCTGCTGCTGCTGATGTTGGCGCTCTGATCGAGAACGCGCGCATGCAAAAGTTTTTGTCGTGCAATTTTTGAAAATTTTTCCCGAGAGAGTGTGTTCTCGATTTGGGGTGGTGGAGGTTTTGCGAAAGCGTAATAATAGTAGTTCACAACTCTTTTATTAAAAGATGACAACGTTTTTATGTGTACACGCAATCTTATTCTCTGAATTCTCCGTCCGTCGATGCGAGTGTTTCCATCGTTCTTCTTCTTCATCTCACGTCTGCGCTCTGGCCGCTTGTACGTTCATCATCACCAACCAACTCGTCGCGACGACGGCGAACGTGCCCCAACCTAACATCGAATAGTAAAACGCGTCCGGGTCCTCTTGCTCCCCGCCCTCTCTAGTGCTACCACCCCCACCGCTCGCATTCTGATGCCCTCTTTCGTACTGTTGCGCCGCTTCTTGCGCTCTCTGCTGCGCTGCCAGCTGATTCTGCAACTCGGCGTGTAAACTCGGCGCTTTCTCCGTCATCTCCAACGCTTTTTTGTATATCTCATTCTCCGGCTCTTCCGCCACCGCTCTCTCAAAGCACGACTTCGCCTCCTCGAAATACTCCTGGGCCTTTTCCGCCTCCGCGAACAAGAAACCTTGCGACGTCAGCGCGTTCCCCAAGCACCACAACGCGTCGTGCTTCTTCGGATCAATCTCCAAAGCGGCGTTAAATTTCGTCACCGCGAGTTCGATCATCTCCACCGCCTCGATGCCTTGACGGAAATGCGCGAGCTCTAACAACGCGCCGCCCCATCTGGTCAACACGTGCGCGTCGGTTGGGTTTTGCGCGTGATCAGCTTCGGCTCTCTGGCGAGCTTCTTCGAAGAAGAGCATGCGCTCGAGCTCCTCGCGATGGAGAGAAGATTGTTGTTGGACTTCAGACATATGTCTCTCTCTTCTTGTTTTAGAAATTAGGTAAAAGAAATGTATTTATTTAAAAGCAAGAGAACGGGCAGAAACGCTTCCCTTTACTGTCGTTTTCTGTCGTAGCGCGAGATCTCTGTTCGTGGGTTTATGAAGAAACAGGGACGCTCTCTCTTTTCGTTTTTTCTTCGTCGATCGAAACGAGTGTTACCTCGGTTGTATGAGAGAGAGAAGTGTGAAGAGAGCTAATAGAGTTCCAATTGGAAAAATAACAAAAATCTTCAAATCCGCCGTCACTCGCAACGCACGAAACGCGCGAAGAAAATAAAAGGACAAACCCATCATCATGTCGGTGCTCCTGGAAACGAGCAAAGGCGAGCTCGTGATCGATTTGTTCACCGAGGAAAGTCCCAAAGCTTCGCTGAACTTTCTCAAACTGTGCAAGTTGAAGTATTACAACGACTGTAAATTCTTCTCGGTGCAGAGAGATTTCGCGGTGCAAAGCGGGGATCCGTCCAACACCGGGGAAGGCGGGGAGTCGATTTACGGCATGCTGAAGACAAAAGACGAGGATGGGAACGAGGCGGCAGGTGATGAGGAGGAGAAGAAGAAGAAGAAGGAGAGGAGATTTTTCGCGGACGAGATTACCGTGGATAAGGAACAGAACCATCGATTGAAACACGACCAGATTGGAACGGTTTCGTGTGCGAACTTTGGGAGAGAAGATACGAACCAGTCGCAGTTTTTGATAACGACGAGAGATTCGGTTCCGGATTTAGACGGGAAGCACACGATTTTCGGTCGCGTGATGGAAGGGTTGGATGTTTTGCAGCGCATAAACGAGGCGTACTGCGACGAGAACGGGCGGCCTTGGCAAAATATTCGGATTAAACATACGATGGTTTTAGACGACCCGTTCGACGATCCGGAAGGGATGCCGGAAGCGCCGGACGAGAGTCCTAAGGTGGACAGGTCGATACCGGACGATAGATTAGAGGATGATTTCGATGCGGAAGCCGTGCAGGAGATGGACGAGATCGAGCTGGAGAAGAAGACGAGAGAACAGGAGGCGAGGTCCAGGGCGGTGGTTTTGGAGATGATTGGGGATTTGCCGGACGTGGACGCGAAGCCGCCGGAGGAGAGTTTGTTCGTCTGCAAATTAAATCCAGTGACCACGGACGAAGATTTGGAGATTATTTTTAGTCGGTTTGGGAAGGTCACGAGTTGCGACGTGATCAGAGATCGACGAACGGGGGATTCTCTGTGTTATGCGTTTATTAATTTCGAGACGAAGGAGATGTGCGAGGCTGCCTACTTCAAGATGGACAACGCGTTAATCGATGACAGACGAATACACGTAGATTTTAGTCAGAGCATGCACGGTTTGTGGAAAAACTTTAGAAAATTTGGGAAAAAAGGAGGAACAGAAGACGACATGGCGAAAGCGGCAAACGCAAAGAGAGGCGGAGGGGGTGCGGATTGGAAATCAAACAACAGAACGTTGGAGGTGAAAGGAGGAGGCGGCGGTAGTAGAGGAGGCTATCAACATTATCATAATAATCCTAATGATAACAGAAAGTCCTACGATCATGTCGACAATCATTACCGTCGTAGCAGAGACGATGAGGACGACGATCGCGAGAGAAGACGACGTAAAGAAAAGAAAAGAAGAGATAGATCGCGAAGTCGGTCGCGAGATCGCAAAGAGCGTAGAAAGGAGAAGGATCACCACAGACGACGCGACCGAAGTCGCTCGAGAGACAGAGAAGATAGGAAACATAGCAGACGATATTAGAGAATTGTAGTAGCATTACAACGCAGCACCGCATACAAAATACATATACATTACAAAATGACCATCCCCACACGGATGTTTATTTTGTATCACAAACGAGAGACGAGCGATGGATTGCTCTTTGTAAAATTACCGCTTTTGTTGCCTTTTTCACCATACTCGTCTGCTTCTTCGAAATCATTTTCTCTCATCACGCGATCGCAAATTGCATTTGCTAGTTCATAAACGTCCTCCCAACAGCTATCCCACGCGTCAATTTTGTTATATTTCCCGCCCCGATCCTCCTTATACTTTTGGATCTGTCTCCGAATGCTTTCGCATATGGACGCCTCGCGAATCGATCGAGCCGAATTTTGTTTCAAAAAGCCAGAAAACGCGTCCCGGGCTAACTTTTGCGATAAAATCCTCGAATCTCCTTCTGCAAATTTGCAACACTGCAAAAAATCGCTGTTCTTAAAACTCGCTTCGTCCATTAACGCGTACGATCCAACCTCTTGCTTCAATCGAAATGTCAACTCGATGGCGGTTTCCACCGCGCGAATTTTACACACCGCGATGGCCGTTTGCAACTCTACCGAGGGTGTTTCGCGAACTTTCAACACTTGCGACAGACGCTTCTTACAAAACGTTACGAATGCATCCACCTTTTTCAATCTGTTTTCGGCTTCCTCGTACAACGCTTTCAACTGCGGCACGTGTGACAACGTCTTATTAGTCCCTCGCATGGCGCATAATTTTGCATCTGAATACTTCTTCGTGTGTTCAAACACTTCCTCGCAAAACGTCAACGCCGCTTTTGCAACTGCAATTCTTCCCGTAAACAGACGCTGCCCGATCGCGCTCATTTGATTCACGTCTCCTCCTTTTCTTACGTACGCACCGTTGCTCTCTTGCACGTCCGCATATCTGTTCAACAAACACCCTCTTCCACAACGAAACCCATCGAATTCTATCCACGCGTTATCTAAATCGTTTCCAATCGTCTTCGTTCCCATATTCCCGAAAATTATGCCTCTCTTCACCTCCTTCGTCCCTTCCTCTCTCACTCGACACAAAAACGCGTGCGGACCCATGTCTTTCCCGTACATCACCAACCGGGCAACGATAACGGCCCACTCCGCAACTAAACCTTGCGAAATCCAATTCTTCTTCGCCCCAAAACCTGAACTAGAGCTAAAAACAAACTCTTTCGTCTTCTCGTCGTACTCCGCGGTCGTCTCCACCACCAAACCTGAATTCACGCCGGCATATTTCTCTGTGAGCGCGAAACAGCCAATCTCCCCTTTCTCCGAGGCACGCTCGAGTACCTCGAAATGTTCTCGCGACCCCAACGCGACAACCGTCCCCGCGAACAGGTTAAAATGCACCGTGAATCTAATCCAAAACCCCGGGCCTAACTCTGGACTTCTTCTCGCGAGAAGTTCATGCGCGTCAAAGAACTTGTTCGGGTTGTTTTGTATGTCTTGGAAGTGCAAACCAACCCGCGGATTGGAAATCAGTTCGCGCAAGGCGAGAGAGGAATTAGAGTATGAAGAGGAGGAGGACGGAAGATTGTTTCGGACAAAAGCTGTAAAATTTTTGCGCCAATCCGCGTTTTTCTCGTTTTCATCGTCGTCGACGACGACGTTTTTCGGATCTCCACCCATGCGTGTCTCGTTGATGCGTGCAAAGTATTAACGCCTTTAAATTGTCCAAAATCCAATTTGGCGTAAAAAAATAACTAACTTTTCCGTACCCTGAATATCGATTTAAGGGAAGATGTGTAACTAATAAGTAAGTAGGGGTGACTTTAATGTACATGTACCAGTGGCACCAGCATATATACAACCTATAATTATACTTTACGCTTTGAAGGTCATCGTTTTCTTGAGAGTACGAAATAAGCCTCTTCCTTGGTCTCTCTTAGACAAACCGTGCAGCCAAACTCCGCACTCGATGAACTCTTCAAAGTCGATGGAATCGCTGTGATCTTTGTCGAACTTTGCGAATACTTTTGATATGCTCTCATCGGAGTTATCGATGCGAAGATCCGTGAGAAGCTGTCTGATTTCGTTTCGATCCAAATCGCCCGACAGATCTGCATCATATCGAATGAAATCTGCTTTCGATCGCCTTTGGTAAAGCGCCTCGCTCACTGCGAGTCCGATTGAAGCAATCAGTACGAACAGAACCGTAAATAGCATGGACCAGTCCACAATCTCACATTTCCATCTGTCTTTTTCGCAGACTTCATTTTTTATCATGAGGGCGAACGTTGCGATTGCGGCTAACGAGAAGTGCGATAACTGCGCGCAGATGTTATCCTGGACCTTTTCATACGGATTTACGACTGCCAAAAGTAAGAGAAACCCTGTGGCGATGAAAATAGCGACATATAGTTGCGTGTCGGAACCAGGGTCGACAAAGATCACGGCACATCCAAGTAAAAATTTCTTCACCATGTCAACAATTTCCCACATCCAGTATTCAGCTTTGTAATCTCGATAAATCCACCCGTATATCTGCCGATTACGTCGAATCGTATCTTCATGCTCGAGAAAATATGTTTTGTTTTCGTGCGCGCGCACGGCATCTCTTGTACCTCTATAAATGAGGAAGAAAAAGGCCAACGGTATCCCAATAGGAAACGCGAACACGAATATCCACGCCGCCGGTAAGAATTCGTCATACTTATCAGTCTCGCAGCTCGTTTGAATCGAGTATCTCATATATTCATTTCCCAAACCAACATCTTTACAGGAAAAAAATTGCAATACGATTCCGGACAGAGATGGATATACGAGGAATGCCATCAGCAGCGATACTTTAGTGGCATAACCTATCATTCTCCGGACGTTCTTTATCCAGAAACCGCGAAGAAAGAAACCAAGCCATACGCCGCCGAGGAGAATTAGCGGAGAGCATGTAGCGACAATAAATTTTGAGTAGAAGTCCCGGCGAAACAAACAATCAAGAGGGAGTAATCGAAAGTCCAGACTGAAAAGCTTCAAAGTCTCCGTCATTTCGACAAAATCGTCGGGCCAACGTACGGAAAGAATCTGTTTAGGCCATAACACCAAAATTTGGCAAAATCCAACCAGAATTTTTACTTTCGTGCGACAGGAATCCTCCAACTCCCAGCACCTAGAGCCAATTTTATATCTCCACGTGTTGGGTAATTTCGGGCCGGACTCAAGCCTCGCCTTGAGTGAAGTTTGGCGAGGGATGTAGCTCAACCTCTTTTCTCCCGTTCTGACGTCTTCTTTGAATATATCAAAACGCGTTCGGTATTCCCTTCGAACAGTTTTGCGGAATTCGTCCATGTCTTCCATCTTTTCCTGAACCGGTATGAAGGTGTACAACATCAACCCAAGAAGAGTTAAAAAGATAGCTGAAACTATGATCAGTTCGGTCGAAACTTGACCGCTTACTCTTCCCCTCTTGCACTTATCGCAAACTAAATTATCTTGATTCCAGAAATATCCAGATTTACAGGTCCCGCACAGCGGACCGTAGGCACCATCATCACAACCGTCGCCTTCAGTTCCCGTGGCATTTAAAATACAAATATTATCTTCTTCGCAACTTTTTGCAGTCAAATACGGCGTCAGAAATTGGTTTATTTGATCTTTAGTGGATATTATTAGCTCATCTTGACTCCCATCGTTTCGAACCCAGGTCCAATCATCGAAATTCCAACGGTACCAATCGGAATTGATAGTGACAGGCTTGCCGTCCTCGAAAGTTATGCATTCCGTGATCGTGTGACCGTACGGATTATCACAATAAGCCATAGCGTCCACACACGGGGACAGTGTTGCCGACGCGAGGAAAGTGACATGATCAGGAAGCATACCTGGTTGTCTAAGATCCACCATTCCCGATGAGCAAACGCAATCCATTTCGTTTGTTGCCGAAGTGTTGGAGAGCGTGTTCGTCCCCATAGGACATGGCTGACACGTCGATCGCGATAGCTCAAACACGGGGTAAAAGTTATTTTGACAGCGAACAAAAACGGACACGTCACTTGTCGATAAATCAGGATCGAGCATGTATTCCTCGAAGCCAGTTGTACCCATTTTTAACCACACGTTGAAGGGAATGGTCCCTAACTCCGTAGCATACACCCGATATTCGGCGGTTGTCGATGTGGACGGCAGCGTCAACTGATCAGTAATACTGCCTGCAAGCGTTCCAAACACCAATCCCGATCCCACGAGATCGAGCTGGACTTTGGTTGTTTCAGTATTCCACTCTGATAAAGTTTCTCCTGTCGTGGCGTCTGCAGTAATAGTTTCTGTGATTCCAAGAGATCTGTTCGAAGGTAAACCTTCAGTGGTAAGCGACAAGATGTATGTTACCATCTGATCAATGGTATTTGGTATAACACTGGTCGAACCCACGATGGTTGGTTGATATAACTTTTTCTTGCGGCTCTTCAGCTCGAATGGTTTATGGCTCCACGTAGCCATATCGCTACTTTTCGAAGCTTCTCCGCCGTACCTCCAAACCTGGTAAGTGTTCCAGGTATCTTCGCCCGCCAAACCCCCTCCATCTAAATCAGCTTCTAACCAGAGGCGATCGAATGGATTGTAACTTTCGGTACTGGATGGTGTATCAGTAACGGCAGCTTCTTTCGTCATTCGTTTCGGTACAACAGTGATGTTAACTTCCGTCATACCGGGTAAGAATCGAACGGCGTTGTCTTCGTAAAGGTTTGGATTCCACGTGCTTTGCGGGATCGGTATTTCATACGCGTCTTCATAGGAGACCAGTTTGAAATCGAAAAGTGCGTTGTCCACAAAGCCGGTACCCGCGCTGGTGGGAATAGCAACCGGAACTCGAATATTTAGCGTAACCGGTTCGTTAACCAGATGCATTACTGAATAATCCTCTTTTGTCATATCTACGTTCGACAAAAACGAAGGCTGCATTCCTAGAGACCGAATGTGGAAGCAGCAGTATTGAGAAGACGAACCCGACAGCTCTGGCACTTCATTAGATGGTTCAGATAGAATCGATTGAACAAAGTTAGGCTGATTCGGTGTGCTTGGAGTGACCACTGCGAGGCGACCGACGATGTCTGGAACTCTCTGCCAGCTCCGTCCATCTACGTGCTGGCTGTGATCTGAGGCAAAAAGGGTGTCTATGACGAATCCGTTCGAATCATACAACGTCACGCCTTCTTCGATACTCAAACCAAAGTCCAAACCGTCGTGCGTGTCGTTTTTCGCGCAAATTGTGATTCTTGCACCAGCCGCTAGGGTAGAGCCAGCTGGAAACACGTACAATTTACTGTCGTCGAAGTCCTTGTCTTTCTCGGCAATTCCGTAGTCAGATATATCGACACTTGCGGATCCCGTGTTGGCAATCTCAACAAAATCACCGCTCCCGCCACAGTACCCATCGCTCGTTCTGGTTGAAAATTCATTCAACACGATGGTATTTTGAGAATTGTACCGTCCCGCCGTCGCCGGATAAAATCCGAAGGAGTCGCTGAACTCCGTGACTTTAAACTTTACCTTTGGTTCGCCATCCCAAACTTTCATCCGTTGCCAGGTGTGCGTCGCGTCTGTCGCCTCTGGAACGACTCCCGTTTCGTCGAGTACTTCTCCTTTTTCGTCCAATAACTTGTAATTTCTCCCCGCCGTAATAGCATCCTCTCGCGGCCGTTCGGCGTGGTAGAGGTCGCCACATCCTTCTCTCGTTCCAACCAAACGAGTCTCCCCTGGATACACAGGTTTGCTGAAATCGCCAAACGTAAACACCGTCTCCGTTTCTCCCGTGCTATCGTCCACGCCGACCAGAGACCATTCGGCGACATCGTACGCGAAATCCCCGCCGTTGAATATCTCGAAATACCTCGAAGACCCATCGTAGCAATTTCCTCGGGAATCGATTTCCGCAATAAATATCTTTTGCGCTTTTTCGTAATTCTCGTAGGTTTTCCCAGCCAGTGCACCACTGATGTAGAACGCGGCGGCGAGCAGAAGCGACGAAAGCAACGGCTGAACGGAATACCGACGCATTGAGCGTTTCTCTCGATTAGTGTGCGCGTGTGTCTGTGTGTGCGCGTGTCTGTGCGCGTGTGCGAGAGTTTCGTAGATTGCAAAAAGTTTGTTAAGTGCCCCTTTCTTTTCTCTCTGAAACCCTAAATAGAATCTGAGCCAGCTTTTCTCTGCCCGAGCAAACTTCAGAGCGTTTTCGTCCGGGACGCAGAGCGCGCTCCCCACGCGTTTTTTGAGAAGCCAGAAAGCGGGTCGTTGTTGTTGTTGTTGTCGTCGTCGTCGTCGAGAGAGAGAGAGAGAGATTTATTCGATTCTTCTACGAAAAGAAAAAGAGCAGAGAGAAGGTTTGCCATTTCTTCCCTTCTCCCGGGATACACGGCCGCACACGCGACGACAAGAAAATATTCTGTTTCCTTCTCGTCGGTTTTGCGCGCGATAGAGAGAGAGAGATAGAGAGGAGATCGGATCGCGAAAAGGAAGGAGTGGTTCTGTTTCTCTGTTTTCGCGATCTCTCTCTCTCTCTTTCGCTCGCTCGTTCTCGCTCTGCGTTCCCAGGTGTGAGTGAGAGAAGAAGAATGAGTGGTTTCGTTAGGGGTGCCTCCTCTTCCTCTCGTCCTTCTTCTTCTCCGCGGGTGGCTGGTTATCGAGAAGGGATCGGTCTCGTCGAACAAAGAAGAAGGAGAAGAAGAAGACGGATAAGAAGAGATGAATTGAGAACGTCAACGACTACCCCGACAAACGCGATACCCAACATAGACTTTGACTTCCCGGACGACGCGTATACCAAGTTGTTAAGGAACGAAAACTACCACCAAGTCGGCGAGAGGTTGAAGAACATCACGAAGAGAGGGGAGGTGTCGTTTAATTTTCCGAAAAATATTTTAGATGGTGGAAATGTAGATGGTAGCGATAATGATAGCTTTGAGGTAATGCCGGAAATTCCGTTCGAGAGTTTACCAGAGATTGGATTCGCGCTTGGATTGTCGGTTTTCTCGGGCTTTTGGGCGTTGTGGGAAGCGTTCGGGAAGAAGGCGGTGTTCGGAGATCAAGAAGAGGAAGACAGAGTAGAAGGTAATGAATTCGTAGACGGCATCAACGATGATAGAAGAGGAGCGAAGCGAAAACGCGAACGGCACATCGTGCAAGGCGTCGATGTCACGCTGTTCCCCATATTCAAGGACGAAGTCGTCTTGAAAGCGGTTAAATTTGCCGAGGAGAAGCACAAAGGACAAACTCGGAAAACAGGGGAGCCTTATGTCACTCACTTAGTGGAAGCGGCGAGAATATTAGCTGCTGCATTACCAGAACCCAGAGACCAGAACAAATTCGGCTCAACGACGCAAGAGAAGTTACGAGAGACTATCAGCGCGTGCCTTTTAGTGGCAACCTTGGACGACCCAAACTCGAAGAGTAGCAATTTATTGAAAGGCGAGATGAACGAGAAGATGGTGCTCGAGCTGAGAGAAAATTTTGGGAACGCGACGGCTGAGCTCGTTCTGCAAGCGGCGAGGATGGGTAAAGTGATGGCGGGTGTTCGAAGACGCCAGCGAAGGAAAAGAAGAGAGAATAGTATGATGAGTAGCGGCTCGAATAATAATAGCGACAGTCCAATTGAGGAAGAAGAAGAAGAAGAAGAAGAAAGAGAAGAAGAAATCGACGATAACGAAAAGTTGGAGGAGCTACTTTTAGATGTCGTGAAAGACCCGAGAGTATTCTTGATTAAAATCGCGGAAAGGGTGCACAACATGCGAACATTGTATGCCTTGGATCCGCGAAAGGCGGAGACCGTCGCAGATGAAACTCTGCGCGTGTGGTGTTCATTTGCCGAAAAACTGGGCATTTGGACCGTCAAATCTGAATTGGAGGATATGTGTTTTGCGGTTTTGGAACCTGGACGCTTCGAGGAAATCGTGCGAAGCAGAGATGAGTTTTGGTTGGAAGAGTCAAAGCGGGGCAGATTTCGCGGGAAGAACTTTAAAGGCACCATTGCTCCAGAATTTCAAGAAGATCGAGACGAGAAAGATAAATCAGAGAGAGAGCTTTTTGCGTTCAAAACGAAACAAAACAAAAATAATTACGTCATGATGGATGCCCTAGACGAAGCGGAACGAGATCCTTCCTGGATGGGATTGAACGAATCGCAACGAGCGTTACGAAGGCGTTTGCAGTGCGTACAGCCATTTGAAGCGTTGACGACGCGCGATGGTGGAGCCATGCGTATCGACGAGAAAGTTTTACGCGAGTCACCTATGCGCCCGGCAACGAGAAAATCTTTAGAAGCTCTCGCTCAATGGCAAAATAATATGTTTCAAGCGTTGAGACTGGACGGTGTCGTTTTGAACGTGAACGTACGAATGTCTTCTCGCCTGAAGAGTTTATTCTCTACGAGCGAGAAGATGAAGAGGAAAAACGTTCCATTCAGTGAAGTGTACGACGGACGTGCGACGAGAATCATAGTTGGTGATCCAGTACCAACGATAGCATCTGGCGGTGAAGGAGGTGAATCGGAGTTTCTCGATAAAGATAAAATCGATTCTGGTTTACCGAGTGAAATTGAAGCGTGTTATGCGTTGTTAAATGCGGTGCATAAAATTTACCGTCCCATCAACGGCGAATACGATGATTATATCACGAAGCCAAAAAAGTCTGGATACAAAAGTTTGCACACGGCCGTTTTAGGCGACGATGGAAAACCATTAGAGGTTCAAATTCGGACTCGAGGTATGCACGATGCCGCCGAGTGGGGCGTGGCCGCGCACTGGTTGTACAAAACGAAAACGGATAACAAATCCTCAAAGAAATCCTCAAAGGAGAGTCAAAAGGACGAAGGTACCAAAGACAAAACGCCACGACTTGGTCAAGTAGTGCAGCTTATTTCGCCGACCAGTCGCGCTGGTGGTGGCGTCGTTGTAGGTGTCGAAACGGCTGGGAGATGTACGGTTGCAAAACCGATTTCGTCGCGACGGAGCGCAATGACGCCAGACGCGAAAGAGTGGGCGCTCGAGTTGAACGGGCATGAAAACTTACTTCAAGAAGTGAACAAGAAGAAATTGAAGAGCGCGCGTCAAGAAACGAAAGAGTACTACATTCTTGAATTTTGTTTATACGAAGACGGCCGCTGGCACGAGCGAGATCAACTCGGGAAAGCTGGAAGGATTACCATGGAACCGTTGGACATTTTTGTAAAGTTGGGCGTAGACGAAGAGGAAAATGTTGAAAGCCAGGACGCACAGATAGTCAAGAAGAAAGCGCCCGATCGTATGAAGCGCATGATAATGAAATGGCAGAAAGCGAATCAGCCTCTTGGCATCATACGCTCTCAAGGTTTGCGCGATGAGTTCGACGAGAAAATGAGCGACATCGATAAAGAAGCGTATTTAACCGGAGCGCAAGGGTGGAATGAGGCTCTCGCAAGATCGCAGCCGCCTGCACCGGGACCTTATTTTACTCCAAAAGAACCGTCTTCTACTCGCGATGAGGTGCAGTTCACGAGAACTGAAGCCGCAAAACTCGAAGCCGAACTCGCGCTTTCCACCAAACGCAACGGCAAAAACGAAGCGCTCCAATCTGCCACGGTCGATTTAACCTCCAAAGGTTTGCTCGTCGTAACGTGGGATGATACTACACCAGCGCTCCGAAGTTTTTCACCAGGCACCACCGCTGGTACCGTTCGTAAGCAAATGGCGTTAGAGGCATCAGCATCTGGAGACGATAAGAAGAAGAAAGCGGGTAAGAAAGCACTCGTCCTCGACTCTAAATACGTCAACGTGAATTCAGTCATGGTCACGGAGGACACCCAACTCCAAGACGCCGACTGCGTCTTCCTCGACGATTTGGCCGTGTATTAAAGTAAAAAAATGAATCAAAGTGTACATGAGATAGACACGCGACGACGACACGAGGAAAGAGAGAGAGACATATACAAATTGTAACATAGAAATATTCTTTTCCAACACTGTATGTACATATACAATCACCATTTTCGTCGCGGCGCTTCCTCTTTTCGTCCTCACATTTTTTCCTCGAAGCGGATGCGAAGCTTCGCCTCAACCCCTAACACAACTCTTCCAACGCCCTCCATTCAACGCAGACGCGTCGTCGTCGGTTCCTCCTCCTCTTCCTCAACTCCGCGACCATCTTCTTCTTCCAACATAGTAGAATGGATATCCTCCGTCACCTCCGACCGGTGCACCGAGCGAGTAAACATCGAGAAAAATGTGTTCGGCGTTCGAGGTCTGATGGCGCAAAAGTCATTGTCCCCCGGTGAAGTTATTTTCGAGATTCCAATGCGGTATTGCTTCCAGGACGATTACGAGAACGAATCTTCGTTGAGTTGGTCGGCGCGGATGGGAATGAAGCTCTTGGAAGAGCGCGCGAAGGGTGGAAAGTCGGAGAGGTATCAAAAATGGATCGAAAGTCTACCAAAAGAGGCGCCTTTTTTGCCAGGGATTCAGTTAGCCTCTCGCGAGGAGATTGAAGCGCTGATTAGATATCCGCCGTGCGTGATGAACGCTTTGAAGGATAAAGAGAGGCACGAGGAGAGTAAACGAGCGTTAAAAGAGCGATTAGAGAGAATAGGATGCACGGGTGCAGATTTAGATTGGGCGGCTGGGTTGATGGAATCGAGATGTTTTAAACACGGCGGGGTTCGCGTTACGGCTCCCGGAATCGACTTGTGCAACCACGCGGGAGAGAAGGCGAATTGCATCGTCCGGTTCGTTTCGGAGGTTCCGAAAGATTGCGATAGCGATAGCGGCGCGAAAAAGGAGATAAAAATGAAACTGCAAGTTAGTCCCGATAGATTCAAACCCATCGAGAAAGGAGAGGAGATTACCATTTCGTACGGGTACCAATCGAACGATATTTATTTTTCCTATTTCGGCTTTGTTCCTTTCGACAACGACAACGACACCGCGGTGTTGTTTGATTCCGCGGAAGATTTGAGCGAGTTTTTGAAGCTCGCGGGTGAAGAGATCGAAAGCGCTACGTGTCAAAACGAAACCGCCGACGAATTAGCCGCCCGCATCCTCTCCTCCTCCTCCTCCTCCTCCTCTTCCTCCTCCTCGCAATCCTTCTCCATCGCGGCCAACGGCAAAATCGAAACCAACCTCTCCAAAGCGTTCGACGCGTGCGCGTTGAACCAATCGCAAAGAGCCGTCGTCATCCAGAAGCGATGTCACGAAATATTGACCAACGGACCGTTCGTCGGTACCACGGTCAAGGAAGATTTGCGCGTCGCTGATTCGAAGGACGAAGAGGAAAAGTACAGAGTGTGCGCGAGATATCGCGTCGCGAAGAAGGAGATTTACGCGTATCCTTTGAAAAGAGGTACGAGTTGAAATTAGGGGAAATTGGAACGTCATAAGAAAGAATACAAAACCTCTCTCTCTCTTTCTCTCTCTGCGCTAAAAAGCAAAAATGCCGCCGCCAAACAGATTCACGCGAATGCCAAAAATCACAAAGGAAGGTAAGCTCGACCCGTCCGAGCTCCATCCGCACGCGTCCATGCCGCTCTGGTCGCTCACTCTGAGCGTCGCGTTGCTCGCTTTTGTTTTTGGATTTTGGATTCGAAACCCGCCAGTCGCGGCGGATTCGCTACCGTTAGAACGCGTTTTAGCGAGAGAGCATCGGTATTTATCGGATTCCGAGGGCGTTGTGATTGGTCGGAAAGGAAATCGAAACAGATTTGACGTCGGCGTCGTGCTTGGCGCGCGATTGAACGAGACGGATTTTTCGCCTTCGATGCGATTGCAGTCGAGAGTGAGACACGCTTTGGACGGTTTCTGTTACGGCGAAGTCGAACATTTGATTTTTAGCGGCGCGGCGGGGAGGAAGAAGAGCGGCAAAGGAGAAGAGAAACGACCGAGCGAAGCGGCGTCTATGTTTGCGTTCGCGAAAGAAACGGTCGCGAAGGCGCCGAGAATGAGCGGGAGGAAAGCGGAAGAGTATCGCTGTCCAATCGCGGGCGAACGGTTTGGCGAGGCGAAAAGAGACGAAAACGGGAACGCGTATTACATCGGTGAAGACAAAAACGGGGATCAGTTCACGTGGGTGTTGGAAGAGCAATCGTATTCGACGAAAGAAAACGCGGAGTTGAGTTTGAACGCGATTGTAAAGAGAGAGTGGAACTCTGTGGCGGTGAGCACGTCGCACTTTCATCAGTTTCGATCGAAACGCGTTTTTCAAAAAGCTATCGAAACTAGGAAACTGACTAAAGTAAAGGTGAAAATGTTGCAGCAAGTGCAAGAATCGAGCTACTCCCGGCATAAAGATGGGAGGGAAAGAACGAGAGAGTTTATGATTGGGCAGTTTGATTTCCTGCGAGAGTTTTCAGCTATAGCTTACTATAAGATGCGGCGATGGATATAAAAGCCGATAATCCTCTCCTACATTTGTATATTACAATTCCTAAATAGTGCTACTAAGCGAGATTCTTAATACGTAACTGATTAAACCTAGATATTTCCGTCTCTTTCACCGTCGCTTCAGCGATGATGCCGCTATCCCTCCAATCGCACTCCTCTGGAACCGATATCGAACACAAGATGAGCTTCTTATTCACTTGGACGCACAATCGACTGAGCGACTGCAACTCGTACCATTTCGGGAACGATTTCGTGAGTTCGCCTCTATTTTTTTCGTGCAAGGTGGACGACGACGCCTCGTCGTTGGTGAACACATCGAATGAATTTCTCGCGCCATCATTTTCTGGCAAAATTAACGCGCAGCAATCCGAGTGCACCAACGACGGATGTCTGCGATACAAAACTAAATCCGCGCCGTATTGCAAACCGGATCTCGGCAGCCATCCTTGCAATCGAAAGTGACAGGTAGCTACGCACTTTAATCCAAACGCAGGACCGGCGGTTTCGCGCAACAGCGTCCAAAACTGATCTCGAGAAAGTTCCACGTGTCGCCCGCCTCTGTTAGTGTTGTTGTCGTTGGTATTATCGTTATTGTTTGCAACTACGCTCTCTTCGTACGCGTACACAACCAAACACCCAACGACGGCGTGTAAATAAAACGCATCCTCCGGAGATAACCTCAACGCCACCACATCTCGATGCACAAAAGGCACGTCCCTCGCCACGCATTCCCTCACTCTCCTCCCTATGTTCAACTGATCGAATAAACTCGCCACCCGTCTCGGGCACGAAATCCACACGCTCTCTCGATGAAACGCGCCGCGAAAGACGCAGTTCGCGAGTTCAGAAATTATAGACTCCGGGTTGCGAGCCTCTCGCGCCTGTCGATGCTTCCCTCGCTTCCATTTGATTCGCGCGCCCAAGTTGATCGAGGGCATCTCTCTGCTCCTTCAGACGTAAACAACCGCCCTTCTTATTTTTTACCCCCTTGTTTTTGGAAGAAGCAAAAGTTTGTCGTGTTCGTCTGTGCGCGTGTTTTCTCTCCGCGCTGTTTTTACTTCTCCTTCGGAACGACCTCGACGCGTTCGCCACCACCACTTCCACTCGCAGCAGCAGCAGCGCGCCGTTCCTTTTGCAATCGCTCCTTCTCTTTTTCTCTCTCCAATCTCTCCACCAGCGCTCTCTCCTCGATCGCCAACTCGTTCGTTTTGTTGTGCAAAAACTCTCGCAATTCTTTCGCGCTTTTCAACCGCGTTCGGAGCGCGAGAAGGATCGCGTCTTTAGTTTGTTTGGAAAGGTTTAACGGGACGTATTTATTATTATTGTTGTTATCTTCTTCTTCTTCTTCTTCGAGGTTCCCGCGCGCGTGAAGAGGTGGAAGAGCGCGCGCGGTCGTGGGCTTCTTCTTCTTCGAATTCTTCTTCTTCTCGACGGCGCGAGACGGCATGAGTTGTGTCGCGAACAGGGAAAGAGGGAAATCGAAAAAAGCGCGCGCGAGAGAGAGAGAGAGAGAGAGAGAGGCATCATCGATGTGAAACCAGTGATTTATAAGTGTTATTAAAATGTGGTGTTTTTGCTTTTGTTTTCGTCGTTTATTCGTCGTCGTCGTCGTCGTCGTCGTCGTCCTCTTCGTCGTCGTCGTCGTCTTCGTACTCTTCTTCCTTTCCGCCTCCTCCTATGGCGGCTGCGCTCCCGCCGAACGTGATCGAGCTGCTCCCGCCTCCAACTCTCCTCGCCGGTTCTTCCCCTGGATAGTACCCGTATTTATTCTTGAACGCTTTCTCGTATCGCGCGCGCTGCTGGTCGATTTTCGTTTGCGGGTTCAAACTCCCGCCCGGTCTTTTGTATTCCCATAGAGCCCAGGCGCCGATGACGAGGAGGATGCCGAGACCCATCGTGCTCGGTTCGCCTTCGCCTCCCGGGTTCCATCCGTCGTCGTAGTCGCCGTCGTCGCCGTCGTCGCCGTCGTCGCCTCCACCACCTCCCATGCCACCGTCGTCGCCGCCGTAACCGAGTTTACGTTGCTCTTGCGTTTCCATCCGGAGCGGCGCCGAGCCCGGGCCGCGACCTTTGTTGGAGGAGCCTCCGCCGCTGCGCAGAACGAGAGAGAGAGAGAGAAAGAAGAGAAAGAAAGGATCAGTGCGCGGAGAGAAAAGAAAGAAAGAGTGAGAGAAACGAGAACAAAACGACGGATTACAGATGAAAAGAAAAGAGTAAACGAACGAACGTTAAAATCGCGAATTCTCAGAGTTCGGACGGTACGAACGCGCGTGTCGCGAGAGAGAAAGAGAGAGAAAACCTCTCTCTCTCTCTCTCTCTCCTTCTCTCTGGGGAAAATTCGCCGACAACGCGTGTGGTAAACGTAAATACCTCGGAAACCCAAACCCTTCCGGTTCGTCGTTCGAACTCTTGCTCCCTTTCTTCGCCATCGCTTTGACGACGTTTCCTCTCAATGCAACTCTTCTTCCGTTGCTGCTCTGTCGTCGTCTATGTTGACTTCTACTCGTGTTGGTGTTTACTCCCCGCTGGTGGTGAAGTTGTTGTCGTTGGGGAAATGCGACCAACGACGACGGTGCGCTCAAAGTAAACATGATCGTGAACGCTTTATCGTGTATTAATCTCTCTCTCTAAAAAAAAGGTGTTCGTCTCTCTCTCTCACTCACTCCAGAGCGCGTTCGTGCGTGTGTTCGTGCGTGCGCGCGCCGCGTTCGCCTTCTCTCTCCCTAATGAGGTTTTTTTATCCATCTTCCCCGGGGAAAAAAAACTTCATAAAATCTTATTAGATATGTTTCCGTCGTCATCGACCGCGTCGTCGCCCTCGTCTCCTCTCCTCCTCCGCGGGGAGAAACGACGAGAACAACGACAACGACGCCTCTTCTTTTCCGCGAGGAACGACGGGAAAACGAGGAGCGCGAGAGTAGTCGCGTCAAAGTCGTCTTCTCTTTGCGCATCGTTTTTAACAGCTGCTGCGCGGGGAGGAGAAGAGAAGAATGGAAACGAAGACGATGGTGTAGAAGAAGCGACAAAGACGAAGAGGAAGAGTTTGGTAGCCGCTACGACCAGCGCGGCGATGATGATGATGACGACGACGACGACGACGGCTTTCGCGGCGGAAGAGGCGGTGTCGTCTCTCGCGGAAGGAACGAACGGGACGTTGGAGTCTGTCCGACTGGTTGTCGCTTTAAGTTCTATCGCTTTGATTCTCTTCCAAGGGCCGAAAGGCGACGGGGTGGTGAACACGCTGAGCGAGAAGAGAGTGTTTTCGTCCGCGAAGAACGCAAAGAGCGCGGTGGATTACGTGACGTACGCGCTGATTGGAGGGTTTATAGTGTTGAGCGCGGTGTTAGCGGTGGGATGATCTTTTGATTTGATTTGCGTATTCTGTCTTCTCTCTCGCGTACGCGCACGCTTTCTATAAATTCTCTACAAATGCGTCTACTATAAATGTACATGCGGGAAACCGCTCGTTCGCGCGTTCGCGCTTGGTTTTCACCAGCGCTGCGCGCGTCATTATGTCTTCTTTGCCACCGTTTTCTTCTTCGCGGATGTCTTTTTGGGTACCGCGGCTTTCTCCTTCTTCTTCGCGGGAGGCGCGACTTTCGACTTCTCGTTCTTCTTCTTTCGCGGCGACGCGGCGGCGAGTTTCAATGGCGACGGAACCTTTTCTGTCACCGCATCTTCGTCATCGTCGTCGCTGTTATCGCCTTCGATGTCGTTCCCCGCCGTTTTCTTCTTTTCCCGCTTCTTCGAAGGCGCTCCTGGTCGTTTGTCCGGGAACACGATACTTGCATCGAAATCCTCTCCTTTCAAATCTGCGACCGCCATCGCTAAACGCTTACTCTTAATTTTCGTAAAACCGTCGGACTTTTGGACTAAACTTTCGAAGTAATCTTGCATCGTCTTCTGCTTGTACTTTTCATTGCGCTCTTTGATTTTATCGTACATCGGCCTGAGCGTATCTGAGGTAAAATCCTCGGGCCAGTTTAAGCGCTCGCGAAAGAAATCGAGAATGTCTCGTTCTAAAGGCGTTTGGTCCCAAACGAAATCTTCCTCGGACGGGTCGACTTTTGGTTCAGCGTACGCTACTCGAACCGCTTCGTCTGGGAAGGATGGTGGAAACTTCCACGTCGTCTTCTTTGTTTGATGTTCTTGATAGAAGCGTTTGCGCGCCGCGCTGACGTTTTCGTCGTTGGCAGTTGTTTCTCCTGCATCGTCGTCGAGCTTCTTCCGAGCTTCATGGTCGTCCGGGACGACGACAAGTGCGAGTGAATCTCCTTTGTCTTCGATCTGCGTCTTCTCTTCCTCGCTTTTAACCTTTTCCAAGTGCTTCCTCACTTTGGCCCCTTTCGCACCGGGTAAACTCAACGTCTGGTTTTCCGTCCACTTTTTGAACTGCTTCAATCCTTCCAAGCTTTCCACGCCTTTCTCGTTGTCCGCGTCTGAAAATCCGGCTAAGACTTCCATCGCGTTTACGATACCGATACCATCGATACCAATCGTATAATCCGATCCTAACAACATCGCTAATTGAATCATTCGTTCGCGATTCAATCCTAACTGTTTTTCGATTCGCGAAGATTTATACATTTGAATCGCTTTCGTATTCTCGAAGGCGTTGCGGAAGACTAAAGTGGCGCCGAATAAGAAAACGTCGCTATCGTTGGTGAAGACGCCGTCAACTTTACCAGTTCTGTTGAGATGCGCACACTCGGCTTCAGCTTCTTCCGGCGCGACCACGTATGGGATGCCCAAGAGCATCAAGAGTTCTTGCACTTCGCGAAACATCTGCGGCGTCGGTTGTTCGCCGTAGATTTTTTGCGCTTTCTTGCGCTTCTCTTCCAGAATCTGCCGCTCTCTCTCGTTCTCTTCAATCATGGTGTTGATTTTCTTCCTGCGCTCTTCATCTTCCATCTCTTTAGCGGCGTTCGCAAAGAGATCGTCATCTGCGTCCATTTCTCGTTCGATTTCATCTTCCACGTCCGATTTGATGCGAAAATTTCTGAAAAACTCATTCTCCGGAGTGTCGGTTTGGAACGAGGACGGCTGATAGGAGGTTGGCTGCCGAGGCGGAGGCAGAGAAGCCGATGATGCTTTTGGAAGCTTTTTCTCTTCTCCTTCCTCTTCTTCTTCTTCTTCCAAAAATGTCACCATCTTTTGCTTCTTTTGCTTCTCTTCGTCTGCTTTTTCTAGTTTCGCCTTTTCAGCAGCCTCTTCGTTTTCTTTCTTCTCTTCGCTTGAAATCTTCGCCTCGTCCGCCGCTTTCTTCATGTCTTCGTACGTGTCGCGTTCATCGTCGTTGCCTTTAGGGCGGTACCGTAATCCTCGACCGACGCGGCCGGGGTTATCTCGTTCGAGCGAAAGAAAAATCGCGCGTTGTAAAGCGCCCTCGTCGTCTTCGCTATCGACGTCGATGTTGTTGTACTCTTCTTCGTCCGCGGCTTCGTCGCTGACTACATCTTTCGTTTCCTCGGCCTTTTTTATATCGACGTTGTCGACTTTATCCTCGTCATCCGATGAAGAAGATGCAATTTCAATGCACTCTTCGTCTTTCACTTCTACTTCCACCGGTGTCGGTGCCGGTAAAGCCTTTGTCGGTTCCTCTTCTTCTTCTTCTTTCTCTTCTTCTTCTTTCTCTTCGTCGCTTTGCCATTCCTCTAGACTTTTTCCTCGAACGAAGCCGTGCGTCATGGAGTACACATCTTTCCTCGTTTTCATCGCGCTTCCTCCGCCACCGCTACCAATGGGCTCTTCTTCAAAGTGTTCGTTTTCTTCCTTCTTCTGCTTGGACTTTTCTTCGAGCACGCGCTCGACAATTTTCAAGTGTCTCGCATCTTCGTCATCTTCGACATCTTCCCACTCTTCTTCTTCTTCCTCGTCCTCTTCTTTGACCGCATCGCCTTCTTCCGCGAACAGTGGATCGACTGTTTTCATATCCTCGAGCTCTTTTTTCGATATCTGAATTCGCACTTCCGTCGATAAGTGTTCGTTCTTGCTCGAATCTTTATTCTTGTTCACCGCCGCTCTGTGCGGCATTTCCGCCACCGATCTGGCAATCGTCGGTCCCGGCAAGTGTTCATTCAACGCCGAGGATATGATCAAATCTGTTCGAGGGGCTGATAAATCTTGTTGACCTTTTCTGCGTTTCTTCTCTTGGTAAAACGATTGAACTTGCGGACGGTTGTTCAACAGTTTAGTTTGACCCGCTTGGAACGATGCGAACCCTCGGTAGGAATCCTCCAGCAAATCTCTCGTTTGGCCGTTAGGTAAAATCTTATTATTACCGCTAGTGTTTCCTCCAATCGATGACCCACGGAAACCCGCGCTATTTACCCCTCCTCCACCACCATCACCACCGCCATCATTTCCTCTTTTATGATACACGTATTCCACCCCGTCGTGCGCTGCAATCTTCTTCGCCACGTCACCTGCCTGATGGTTGTTCCCGCCACTCTTTGCCCCGTTCTGCCGCATCGCCCGATCCATCTCTTTCCTCAACTTCGTGCTCTCTAAGTACTTTTCTATTTGTAACTGCGAAAAACTTTTCGAGTCTTTCTCGAACGCTTGAAACTGCGACCGATTCTTGCCTACGTTTTCCTCTCGAATCCGTTTCATCATCTCCAGTTGCATCGAAACCGGCAACGCGCCGAGCACAGTCGGGTCAATCTTACCGTCTTCATCCGTCGGGATTTCCACATCCCACGCGGAGAAATCTTCGTCTGGATCGGTCTCGCTCTCTTCTTTCTTTTCTTCTTCTTCTTCTTCTTCATCTTCTTCTTCTTCAGGATCGATGAACTTTCTTTTCTTCTTCTTTTCTTTTCCCTTTCCGAACGCGTCTTGTTGTTGCTCGTCGTCCTCGTCGTCGTCCTTGTTGCCATTTTCCCCTAACGCGGCGACAAACCCATCCTTCCCATGATCGGTACCGTTACTCGCAGCAATCTTCATCATCATCTCTTCCATCTTCTCCTTGAAAAACTTCTCGTCTCTGTCCATATCTTTCTCCACTCGTTTCTCCAACTGCTTCTCCAAAATCTCCCTCTCGATCGCGTTCATCAGTATCGTTTCCGCCGCTTTCCTCAAAGTCAACTTCGCCTCCAAACTCTTCCTCTTCCTCTCCCGAACCGTTCTCCGTTTAATCGTCGGCGTCTTCCCGTCGAAAACAAACACCGGAAACACGCGCAAGTGCAGCAACTTGATGATTCTTTTCAAAAATCCCAAAATATGCGCGAACGGAATCGGTTCTCCGCTCTCGTCTCGCATGGCTTTTAAGAACTGAATCATCCAGATGGACGCATCCACGGCGATGGTCTTCCCGCTCAACGCGTCCAAATTCACGCGCTCCGCGGAGGGTTCCAGGATCGTCCAGAGGTCTTTTACTCCCATTTTTTATTACGTTCTGCGTATTAAGAAAAGGAAAAGAGAGACTTCTTCTTCTCCTCCTACTCTTTACCGTCGTCCTCGCATCATGGTCGTTTATTATGTTTGATGCGTGCGTGCGTTTATATAAAAACTCCAATTTTGTAACGAAGAAAACAAGGCAACAACAACAAGGAAAAAAAGAGTCAAAAAAAAATATTTTAGGGTTTAGGGTTTAGGGTTAACACCCCCCTCTCTTTTTTCTCTCTTTTCATCACTCACTCAAAAGCTTCATTAGTTAGTTCTCTCCGCGCGCCGGTTCTTCTTTCTCGAATCGCCTCTCTCTTTCTTCCCGAGGGATCGAGACTCTCTCTCGCCATTATTCACGAAAACGACGACGAGAGATGACGGCAACAGCGGCTGCTTCGACACCTCGCGACGACGACGACGACACCGAGAACAACAATGACAACGACAACGATAAAACAACCATCGTCGCGATGAAGAAAAAATCGTCGTCGTCGTCGTCGTCAACCGCGGCGGCGGGGGGCATCCCGCGAACGGACTCGTACCAGCAAATGAAACGAGCGATGGAGAGTTTCAACATCGAAGAGAGCATGGTGCGACCCGAACTTATTTTTACATCGTCGTGATATCATCATCGCGTGTCGTCGTCGTCGTCGTTAAAAAAAAATGCTGACGGTGATGCCTCTCGTTTTTTTTTCCAATTTTGCCGCCCCAACAAAAACCAATAAGTTTTGGGGACGTTTTCTCTCCGTCTCTTGAGAAAGAACGGACGAGAGGAAAGAAACGACCGCTCGTTTTCATTCAGTCGCGCAATCGGCGATCGTTCCGTTCAGATCTGGAAGATTTTAAGGACTCAAAAAGTCACGCGACACTTTTTTTGATGATGACCACCGCGGCGAGAGGACATTTTTTTTGTACTCAACTCCTGCTCAAACTCACTTTCAAATTCTCCTTTTATGTGATGTATATACGCATTCAACACGCAGCACTCGACGTCATCACCGCTCCACGACGCGGCAGAGGAAGATGACGTGGAAACGATAATCGCTTTAATCACGATCGGCGCGAACGTGAACGAGACGGACGATTCCGGGATGACGCCGTTGACGTACGCCGCGACGTGGGGGAACGCGAGCGCGATTGCGATTTTATTAGAGAATGGAGCAGACGTGAACCATAAGGATAAAGTTGGGGACACGGCGTTGCACGAGGTGTGCAGAGGGGACGTGTCGGAGAACGAGCGGTACATAGAGTGCGCGAGAGTTTTGTTGGAGGATAAGAACTGCGACGTGGATGCGAAGAACGAGTTAGGGGCGACGCCGTTGCACGTGGCGAGTCACCAAGGGAACACAGAGATGATTGAATTGTTGTGCGATTGGGGAGCATCGGTGACTGGGGAGAAAGCGGAGATGAAAGGTGGATATTCCGCGTTACATTTAGCCGCGAAGAACGGAAGTTCGAGTTCGTTGAGCGCGTTGGTCGACGCCGGCGCGGATATTCGGTTGGAATCGAAAGAGCCGATGGTCGGCGCCGGTGGCGGCGAAGGCGGGATGAGAAGGAACGATTCCGCCACAGCTTTAGATATCGCCGAGCAAAACGGGCAGTTGGAAGCGGTTGGGGTGTTAAAGACGGCCAGTGAACGTGAGTTTGAAAGAGGTGGTTTGTTTGGCGAAGGAAGCGCGCCAAGGAAACAACCGAGTTTTTCTGGCAGAAGTAAACAAAGCGAACAGCGGAGTAAGAGCAGGGGAGATTCGACGAAAGATGGAAAGAAGATTACTCGGCCTTCGTCGAGATTGAGTCAGAAGAACATCACGCGGAAAAGGGGCGATCCGGATCCGGATTATTATTAGTATATTTATATCATCCCGCATCAATAACATGATGAACATTGGTTTTTATATGCGCGTGCTTTAGGTGTAAAAAAGGTTGTAATTTCATAGATTTGTTGTGAAGTAGTATAATCCAACACGCGTTCTTCTAAGTTCTAACCTCGTCATCCGAGGGACATACTTTTTGGCGGTTTCATTCTCGGCGGCTGCGGCTTCCAGTTTGCTTGATCCTCTGGTTTCCCGAGCTGACCGCAAGCCGCCATTTCTTCGTCTCCTCGGGACTTCCGAATCGTCGCTAAAACTCCATTCTCGAGTAAATAATTTCGAAACGCCAAGATGTGCTCTTGATTCGAACACGTGAATTCGCTGCCTTCGTGCGTGTTGAAGTAAATCAAATTGATTTTGCACGGAATAGTCTTGGAAATTTCTATGATTCGATCGGCGTCTTCGAACGAATCGTTGACGTTCGCGAGCATGATGTACTCGAAGAATACTCTTTGCTGTCGTCGAGATCTTTTCGCGCGCTCGCCGCTACCACTACTACTACTACTATTACTACTACGATCACTGCTGTTGCTACCACTATTATCGCTAAATCGTTCCCGAATTACACCTAATAAATCTTCCAACGGGTATTTTCTATTAATTGGCATGATCCAATTCCTAATTTCGTTCGTCGTCGCATTCAACGAGACAGCTAACATCGCGTCGGATTCGTCCAGAAAACGTTCAATGCCTGGAATCAAGCCGCTAGTGGATACTGTCACTCTGTTCTTACTAAAGTTCAAACCTTTTGGGTCGGTCATGATTTTTACGGCTTTCAAAACGTTTTCTGTGTTGTGTAACGGTTCGCCCATCCCCATGAATACCACGTTGGTGACATCTTCACCGGCAATATCCCTCGCGTTGACGACTTGTTGCACGATTTGATTCGCGTTCAGATTCTTCCGCAGACCCATTTTTGCGGTAAAACAAAACTGACAGTTCATCGCGCACCCCAACTGAGAAGAGACGCACACCGTCGTCCTTCCCTTTTTCCCATCTTCTTCGACATCTCCAGGTAACGGAGGAATGATGACCGATTCGACCACCCCGCCGTCGGCTAACGCGTACGTGACTTTCTTCGTTCCGTCGCTGGCGACGTTGATTGAATCTAAACTCAAATCGCCGCTAAACGACGCTAACTCGTGCATTTTCTTCCGAAACTTAGCGGATATTGACGACGACATGTCTTCGACGTCGTTGCAGTAATCTCCCGAAACTTCTTTCTCGTCTCTTCTTCTGTACATCGATTCTATCAGCTGTTCCGCTCTCGACGGTTTCTCGTCGATAGAAATCAGCCACTCCTTCAACTCCTCTCGCGTCATCGATTTTAGCGCGATTTTATCCGGCTTTGAGATTGTTTTCGGCGTCGACATCGATCGATAATACGCCTCCGAGGACGGGAAAAGTTCCGTCAGCTTTTGTAAATCCGGGGCCGGCGACGACGCGTGCACGTTTCGAGCGCCCGAAGCAGCAGCAGCGGCAGCAGCAGCGCGTCGGCGAAATCGGAGACTCGCGCCGCCCTCACTTCCTCCTCTTCTTCTCTCGGAAGAAGAAGAAGAAGAAACTCCGCGCCGTAAAAAGACGACGAGAGAAGAAGAAGAAGAAGAGCGAGAAGAGGACGGGGGCAAGGCTTGCTTGCGGACCGTTTGGAACGCGAGCGCTCGCATGATTATTCGGTGCGTGTATTCTTTAGCGCGCGCGCGCAGAGAGAGAGAGAGAGACGAGTTTTGGAGAATTTACACACGTGTAGTGGATAACGACCTTCTTCATCTCACGAGATACGCGCGCTCTATTCTATTCTAATTCTATTCTTTCTGTTCAATGCGCGCGTTCTAACGACGCGAATGTCACCTCTTTTATTCTTCCTCTGCGCCACCAGCAGGAGTAGTAGTATCAGCAGCAGCAGCAGCAGCAGCAGCCGAGACGACGACGGATTCCTTCTCCGCGTTCCTCTTCTCCTCCTCCGCTCGCCTCCGTTCTTCGCTCGCCGCGACGGTCTTCTCCACGTCGTAAAACACCGACGTCTGACCTTCCGGAACGCGCACTCTCCCACCGTTTCCTATTTTTGCCGTCGTTCCGACGTCTAAAAATCTTTCCCAAGATTCCCACGGGAGGAATCCTCCACACGACGTGCACTTTCGAGAATATTCGCCTTTTTTAATCAAACCAGAGCCTCGGCACAAAGCGCATTTCCGCTGGATGAGAATGCGTTTCCCGAACTCGTACGCGGCGATGATAAACGGCGCTAAACCGGCGAAGAACCCGAAATAAAGTTGCCACGGTTCGATGCCGGCTTCGAGGAGGGAGTCGGAGAATGCGGTTGGTTCGTACGATGTGGATGTTGTTGTTGTTATTGCTGTTGTCGCCGATTCGATGACGTCGTTGTCGAGCGCCGCTGCTGCTCGGGTGGAAATTTTTAGGTACCTTTTTCTACTTCTTCTTCTTCTTCTCGCGAGAGAAGAAAAAGACGACGACGACGACGACGACGACGACGACGCGCAGAAATGGCACTCTCGTCGTCTTCGAGTGGTATTTTTGATCGGTGGTGCTACCGCTGCTCGTGCTGATATTGCGCGCATAAATTTGTATTGCATTAAAAGTGGAGGAAAATTTTCCCCTACGTATCTAAAAACTCTCTTATCAAAAATCGAAAGTGTGCGTCTCGTCGTCCGCGTTCGCGTCGTCGTCTTAGTATTTAAATTTTTACTTGTTAAAGAACACCATGCTCAACACAAAGTCGACGACAAATATAGCCACCAAAGAGATGACCACGGACGCCGTGGTGCTCTCCCCGACGCCTTTAGCGCCGCCGATTGTGGTCGTCCCCCATCCGCACGAGATGACGGCGATGACGGCGCCAAACGCTACGCTCTTGGCGGACATGACGCCGATGTCGCTCAACTCTAAATATTTTGCCGCGGAATCGATGACGACGTTCGGAGAGACGCCGTAACGGAAATCGGCGAGGATAATTGATGCCGCCATCGATTGAGCGAAGGATATCAACGATAAAATAGGGAGGGAGATCATGCACGCTAAAACGCGAGGGATGACCAAATAATCCACCGGGTCGGTGTCTAAAACGGTGAGTTGGTCGACTTGTTCGGTAACTTGCATGGTCCCTAACTCGGCGGCGATGGCAGAACCGACGCGACCGGCGAGAACGATGGCACAAATGACCGGCGTCAACTCTCTCGCGAACGCTAATCCGAGCAAACCGCCGATGACGTTTTTCAATCCGACTTTGGAAAACTCTTTGCAAAACTGAATCGTAAACACCAATCCGACAAACGAGGAGGTCATCATCGCCACCCCTAACGTCTCCGGCCCAATTCTCGCGATTTGCTCGATCGTCTGTTTCGCATTTATCCGTTTCTTCAATTTCACAGGTTTCAACAGCAACCGATAGCAGACGTTCCCGGCTAACAACAACGTCGCCGCCGTGCGCCATAAAAATTTCGGCGGGTTCCAAATCTCGCACGTCTCCACGATCAACTTCAACACCTTCTGTCCAACCGTTTTCGGATCCTTCATCGCTCTCTCCGGATCTGACGCCGTCTCGTCTATGAACTGCTTCAATCTGTTCAGAGATTCTTCGCGGAACTGTTTCTCGGTTTCCTCTTCCGACGGCGCGAACCGATTGTTGCTATTCGTATCATCTTCGCTAGAACTAGTAAAACTACTCGCGGCGCCATCGGACGCGCTTCGAACTAAAACAACGCCTCCATCGCACCGACGACGACGAGGACGACGACGACACGGAGGACATCTCCAACCGTCCGAAGTAGAAGAAGAAGAGGAAGCGCAGAACGCGCCGGGGCGAACACTTTCGAGACGACTTTGAAGGTGTCGTCGCGTCGTTGAGACCGTTGTTGTTGTCGTCGTTGTTCTTCCGTGGAAGAGCTGCGTCGCGTTCATCTTTTCTCTCTCTCTCTCTCTCTCTCTCTTATTTATTTGCGTGCGAAAAGTGTGCAAAAGCGCGTGTGCGTGCGTGTGCGTGCGTGTGCGCGCTGATTACTTCGTGGTACTCTTCTTCTGCGCGACGCCACGACGCGCACAAGGGAACGTAAACCGACGAAGATGATGCGGAGAAACGAGCGCTGTGAAGTTTTCAAATTGTACGTTTAGGGTTTTTGAATTTTGATGTGAAACCCTAAATAATTAAGTTGAGATTTCTTTTGTCTTTTCCCAAAAACTTCCCAAACAACAACAAAAAATAAAAATGAAGACGGGAACCGTCGCGTCGTCGTCGTCGTCGTTTCTCGCCGGAATCATCGTCGGTCTCTTTGGTTCGTTCATCGCTCGAAGAAAATCTTTCGATTTCAATTATTCGAGGCGGCGGCGGCGCTCGAAGCGAAAAGGAGGAGAAGAAAAAGAAGAAAGAAAACGAGGATTTCGTTGGGGAAAACGAGAAGACGATGCCGGTACTTCTTCTTCTAACGGTTTCGACGACGACGACGACGACGACGACGACGAGCGACGACAAAAACAACGACGAAGAAGTCGCGTTCAAACGAAAAGTAAAAGACGCCTCCTCGCGGTCTCGGGGACGCTGCAAGACGGGTTCGCGCTGCGCAAAAATCTCGACGGGGAAAACGAGGGCGACGAGGCCATCTTTATCGGCCACGCGCTCGTGAGAGGCGTGAAGATGTATTTCGACGTGAAACCGGAAGGATGTCGAGAACACGTCGGCGGCGGCGAAAGACCGAAACTAAATCCATGTTTAGTACCGACGAACGATTGGAACGATGGGAATGTGTACCACGTGTTTGCGGTGACGGAAGAGGCTTTAGTCGAGGCGTTGGCGAACGAACCGAGGTATCTCGGCATCGCGCCGGATGTCGCGAAGGTGGATTTGCGGGCGAAAGAGACGAGCGAGAGCGTGAGAGTCGCCGCCGGTGGGTGCGTCGATATCAACGATGAGAACGGAAGATACGGAGTTATGTTAACAGTAGTCGCGTACGGGATACCAGGAGCGCGCGCGGTGGAAGCGAAAGGGTACGTGAAAGACGATGGGTGTCGCGTGACTACCTTTGCCGAGTGCTCCGCCGCTTCGTTCGGTGAAGAAAAACCGCCGTTTACTACGCGCGACGCGAATATTTGCAAAGCGCGAGAACGAAGGGAAGACAACATCGATAGAGAAGACCACAACGACAAAAACAGCAATAACAGCGACATCTTCTGTTTACGAGAAGACATGTACGGCGCTCGGTCCGTCGCGACGCCGCGGCTCATACATCGAGACGCGGCTGAACGCGCCATCGCGTACGTCCAAAACAACAAAGCCATCGATGGAGGATATTTCCCTCCTTCTTCTCCTCCCTCTGGCTTAAAATAGCAGTGTAATTATATAGCGACGATTAGTAGTGCACATGTATTCCGCCTTTCTCGCCGCGACCTGTCATCGTGTGTTCGTGTCTCGTGTTTTTTAGTTTCCATTTTCAAAGTTTTTCATTTCTTCACATTCCTCGCGCAAAGAATAATAACAACAACAGCGATATAAAAACAAAATGTCGGGCAGAGTTCAAGTATCGCGCATCGTCTACAGGTACCTCGTCGTCGCGTTAGCGATAAACGTGTACCTCGCTCCTGGGCAGACGGTCACGGAAAAGTTAGAAAATGCGTTGCAAACCATGTTCGGAGCCGTGTTGGAACCGCTCCAATCCTGGACAACGTTTCAAAACTTTTACGCGCACTTGAACGAATCCGGAGCGATTCACGTGATAAAATTCGCCGGGTTGTGTAAAGCCATCAGTTACACGCTCAGGCGAAAGAACCAGCGGAGAATGAGAGCCGCGGAGGAGGAGACGGAAGAGAAAAAGAAGAAGAAGTAGTTATGCTTTAGGGGAAGGAGCATTTTTTCCCGAAACGTCAAAAGGTCGTCGTTTCAAGGAAGAGCAGTAGAACTTAATAGGGGAGAAGAGTGATTATTTTTATTTAGAAACTCGCGCACGTGTTATATGTATGTGTCATGTGATGTATTGCGACAACGCGTATACTCAAGTTTAGTTAGTTCTCTCCGCACGTCGTTCTTCTTTCTCGTCTGTTGATGCTATCCTCCACTCTCGTCTCTCGAGAAATAAGAACGCTCATATGTTCATGTACAAAGTCTGCGAGGGCGAACGCGGCTTTTACTAAAAGCGCGCGAAAGCTCTCGAGACTGTGGCGGCGTAATATATAATAAATAATTTTTTATATAAAATCCACGCGCGTCTTTTGGTGCGTGACGCGTCCGTCGTTCGGACAAGTCCGCATCGTCATTAGGACAAGTCCGCATCGTCGTCGTACGGATCAGTCGTCATGTCTCTCATGTCAATCGGCATTTTGACGTGCGAGCCTTTCTTTTGAAACGGAATGTGCGCCGCGAAGTACACCGCGCTCATGGCCCATGCGATGGCCCATTTCCATCCTTGGTTCAGGTCGCTGCTCGAGTCATAGATGCCCAACTTCTCGTGTCTCGGACCTCGGACGCCCGTACTCGGATCGATGATATCGTTGTGACTGGCGAAGAAGCCAAACAAGGAGAGGAAGCACATGAAGAAGCAAACGATGACACATTTAACGAAGGCTCGATCGATGGCGAAGCAAGCGATGCACGTTAAAAATATACCACACATCGTACCACCAGCTGCGGACATCATTTGAATACCCATATCGTATGAATTGTTACCTTGTGATTCCAAAGACATTTTGTTCGCGATGAACGGCATGACACCCAACAATAACGCCGGATAATGCCTCGGCGGAGTATTCTCGAACGCTTGTCTACCGAGCAAGAGACCGACAAAGATGAGAATCGCACCGTTCGCACAAAGCGGAATTACGTTGTACAAACTCGCGAAGATGCCAGTGCAGAAGAGAATGAAATAGACGATGCCATTCAATATCGAATAACCGATTTTAGCACCGAGCGCTTTGTGAATCGGGTGACCGATGTACATGGTCGTGCCGTAGATACCGCCCGCGATAGCGCCAATCATCGTACCGAGACCGTCAAAAATCAAACACTCCGCCATCGGATACGAATCACCGGCCAACTCCGCGGACTCGACGTCCGCCATCGAGCCCAGAAAGCCAATCGCGCCGTAGAGTAACGATTGCGCCACGAGATCTTTCACCTCTGCATGAGAGAAGCCTTTTAAACCTCTGCCAAAGCCGCCAAAGATGTCGCCCTTGCCGGCGTATGTATTCCAAGCGTTCTTAGCTAACGTCTTGTCCGTGCCTTGGCACGTCTTGCGGCCTGCTCCGGTGGCTGGATCCACTCCGTTGTATTGCGCTGCAACTGAGGTCGTGTGTGATCCAAAGCCATACACTAGTTCATCGGTTGATTGTTCGCATGCACCCATCCAGCCAAAAGCCGAAGAGGCCAAAATCGCCAACAAAGCGATGGGAAACGTGATGGATTTGTAAATCGGGTATCTCACGTTGCCAAAGAAACCAGTCAAGACAATCATGAACGGAAGGAAGCACATCATAGGAGATTCGAAGATATCGACGACGTACACGTAGCCCAACCACATGAAGCCGACGCCAAATAACGGGATGAAGACGGCAGCGGTTGGGAACAACCATCTGACCAAATCGCCCAAGAAGAACCCGCTGACTTCGAACAAACCGACGATGAAGTTAGCCGTCACGGAAACTTCCCAACCATACTCGGCTGCTTTTCTCGCCGCGCCTTGAATGTCTCCATCCGTGCAAGAATTTGTAGCATGACAGGCTGGTATGAACTTATCGTGCCCCCTTTCAAGCGCCGGCAAAGTGATGGCGTACAACATGATGTAGATGACCGTCGTGTTCATACCGTACGGTTGTGCCGTCACATCCGTGCGATTTTCTTTCGTCGCGAGACGAGTCGCCAACCACGCGTAGTATATGTTCCCGAACAGCAAGCACAAGCCGCACGCCGGGATGTTCCATTCGTAGTAAATTTTTTCCCACTGTTGCGCGCACGCCAACGCGTACCCGTCCGGACCCCAGTTTCTCCACGGCGCGGCGAGTAACGTATAGCCGATGTGACCGATCGCCGAACCGGTCACCCCGAGCATGGTGGCGAGGTTATCGAAGAACAGTTCCCCGAACGCTTCGATTTCGCCCGGGCCGGTGAAGAATTCAACCTTCGTGTTCCTGCAAAAAGATACATATTGTTAATATTTTTGATCGAGTGGAGGAGGGTGGGAGTGAAAGGTCAGTTAGTTAGTTAGATTTTTTTTTTTCGATCGCGACCTTTCGGGGGGTGGGAGAAGTTCGTTACGCCGATTACGGAAAAAGAAAACAAAAATTCCCCGCAACTTTCTTCTCTCTGTCTGAACCTCCACATCCCTCGTTCCCAATTACAGAGACGCGAACGAGTAAAAAAGACGCGCGTCTTTCGGAAACGGACGGTTTCGCGCGGCGATCGATGGTGGAAAAAGGAGAGAGAGGTGAGAGGAGATTTGAATTTGAACCGGATTTTACCCTCCTCCGATAAAGACACGAAAACTCAACAACCAACACACAAAAACAAAAAAATCAAAAGATTCCCAAAAGCGCTCCCTTACCATTTGTAACTCGTTCCGTTTTGCCACCCGAAAATTTTCAAGCGAGACTTGTAGTCTTCCCACGACGTCGGAGCGGTGGACGCGCCGGCGGAAATCACCGACTTTTTCTTTTCCAGAACTTTTTGGTCCGACATGACGTTTAAGAAAAAGAATGAGGATTATTATATTTTGTTGTGCAAGTCGAATTTGCTTTTTTTTTCGGGTTTAGGGTTTAGGGTTTATGTAGTAGTGGCCTCTCTTTCTCGTTTTTGGGCTAAAAAAAGTTCGTTATCAAAATACACAACTTTTGGAAAACAACATACGCCGACCGCGAAGAGACAGAGAGAGAGAGAATACGCGCGCCGCCACCCGGGGATCTCTCGTCCCCAAAGGGTCCGAGTAGTGGGTTTTCTTCTCGAAAAGGTTCTTTTTATTTCTGTTCTTCGGATCCCGCGAAACGAAAGCTTTAGGAAGGAGCGCGAGAGAAAGAGAGAGAGAGAACTTTAGAACGCGTCGCTTGGGATTATTTTCTCGTGCGGCGCTGATTGAGAAGAGAGAGAGAGAGAGTGGGAACCTCTGCGCGCGCTTCTCACTGAGATACCGAATATTTATACGGGCGATACGAGAGAGGACCCCTTCGACGCGATAAGCGATGACAGCGAAAGCGTCTCACTCCTCCTCTTCCTTCTCGCGAAAGGAACGCGTGAAGGAGCGAATGCGTTCGATTTCCTTCTCCGTCCCAACTACCTTTGAAAAAGGCGAGGAGGAAACGAGGAGGAAAACGACGTACGAGTTGCGAAACGTGAGGATTCCAATTTCCGCTCTGGTAACGGACGACGATAAAAAAGAAGAAGAAGAATGCTTTGATTTTCGAGGAGCAGCTGACCAAGCGGGGTTAGTGTCATGCGCAGTCACAGTCGATGCCGGAGAAGGTGTCATCTTGGACGTCGTCGCTCGCGGAAACGAGGACGAAAGCGAGGTGGAAGAGGACGCCGGTACCGTCGTCGTGAACTGCGAAAATAGCCTTCTCATGCCTTGCTTTTTGGACGCACACACGCATTTAATTAAAACGCACACGGTCGAAAGGTGCAGGAATCCGACTGGTAGCATACCAGATGCGCTGGGATGCGAACTTGCGGACCAGCCGAGGTGGTTGGAACGGGACGGGAAGACTATGAAAACAGATTTTGAACGGCGGTTTGATTTTGCCGTGCGTTCGGCGTTGTATTACGGAGCGAATGGGATTCGGAGCCACTTGGATGGCACGAACAATTTTGAGAATAAAGCGTTGAGAAGTGAAGTGTTCGAAGTATTCACGAAGAAACGTCTCGATTTGTTAGAAACGCACGGCATGTATTTACAAGGCGTGTGTAACTTGTACTTGCCGTTATGGTCGGAACCGAGCATTGCTGACGAGTTCGCAAAAATCGCAGCAGCAACGAACGATAGCGAAGGCGGAGACTCTATTTTACTTGGCGCGTATTGTGGCGTCGTCGGAAGAAGCTCTGGCGACCACGCGGAAACGCTCGATGAAAGCCGAAAGCACTTTAAGGATCTGTTCTCTTACGCGGACAAATACGCGATGAATGTAGATGTACACATAGACGAAACTAACGATCCAAATTGTTGCGCGGTTTTGTTGTGCTTGGAGGCGTTTTTGAACGAAGGAGATAACAACAACGCTAGTTCGTTCAAGAATATTCGTTTGCTCTCGCTTTCGCACGTGTGCTCGCTCTCTTTGCAGTCAAAAGCCACGATAGATCGAGTGATAGAGCTTGCAAAACGAATCGACGAGGAGACGAGCACGAGAGTCTCATTCATAGTAAACCCACTCACAAATCTCGGTTTACAAGACCGCAAAGGTACGACCGATGGAGTAGGCATTTTTATCGATAAGAACGTTCCACGCACACCTCGTTGGAGAGGTATTGCGCCGATTCAAGAGCTCGAACATGCCGGACTAAACGTGTGCACTGGAACTGATAATGTTCGAGATTACTGGGCTCCCTACGCCGACTACGATGGGGTAGCAACGCTAAAATCGACGTTCGAGGTTGCGCATTTAAATACAGCACCGAGCGAAGGCTATTGGACGAAAGTTGTTGCCTCAAGTGCCGCGAAAGCTATGTTTGCGAAGGTTCCCACGCCTAAAATCGGCCTCATCCGTAAAAATTACCGCGCGGACTTCATCCTCCTCCCGCAAGCGAGATCCTTCTACGAACTCTTCGCTCGCCCATCTCAGCATGAGCGAATTGTGTTCCGGAAAGGCAAACCTTCTCTTGACACGGTCCTCCCTGATTATAGCGAACTCGATGATCTCGTTTCTGTTGCAACTGACACCGCACCCTTTCTTAACGTGGAAGTCAAGCGAGGCGCGACCCTGGTTTAGGATAGGCTAAATGAAAAAATTTATGCTCGAATTATTTTGATGTACATAGAGTTTACAGCACCAGTATTAGTAGTAAGATTATAAATAAAAAAGCAACAAGCATCACATTACACGCGCAAGAAGAGCATCATCCGTTGTCGCCCGTAGTTAGCTATTACGAACCGTGCCCACCAAAGACGCCGTTCTTACGAATCCATGCGGGAAACGCGAACAGTATAACACCGATGCAAATCATTAAAAGATCAACGACGAGAAAATCACCGTCACCTTCTTTTAAAACGAGGTGCATTGACGGATACTGCATGCATCCGGAAAGTACAGCGAATGTACCGATACCTATACCGTATAACTGTCCGAACGTCGCGTTCCCAAATACGCCTTGCACGTATATTGTCAAACACGAGTAGTTCCAGGCACGAAAACAACCAAATGCTAAAAAAGCGATCGATAAACTCACTTCATCGTGATTCCAAAGCACTCCGGCGTAACTGATTATCCCTAACACGTTTACGAGAGAGAATCCAGGCGCTAACCCGAATTTGTCGACGAATAAGCCGAACAGAGGCGTCAAGAACGTGCTCATCAAAATCAGGGCGTTGAACAAACGCACGTAGGAATTGGCATCTTTCGTACTTCTACCATCGTTGTTGTACAACATCTGTTCGAAAATACTTCCTAAAATGAACATAGAGCGATAAATAGAGCCGAGAGACCACGCTGCAATCGTCCAGAAAAACGGTGTTCGCACTTGTTCCGTGAATTTCATGCGCGTCAATGGTGCACCACCATACTCCAACGCCTTCTTAGCCCGAGAATTATCCTGGGCATTGTCAACGTCATCTTCGACGCCATTTTCCATCATGCTATCATTCTTTCCATCATCACAGTCATCATCATTTGATAGAGGTGGGTCCAAATACGCACCCCACACGTACTTATTCGTGCTAATAATAAAAGCCACGCTAATCCCCGCCAACCCGTAAAACAGCTGACGCACCGAACAAACTCCGGCTTTATGTATCGCCTCAAACGCGTAAAAAGTCACCGTGCTCGAATCAAACGCCATATTCGTCACGCTATGCGACATTCCAAAATACTTCGTGTGTCTCCAATGTTCGCAAAACTGAAAATGCGACAAGAAAAAACCAGCGCCTCCCGCGCCCAGAAACACGCACGCCGCCACGAACCCATCGAATCGTTTTGAATCGCTTTCCGCAAACAACACGCACCCGACGGTAAACAAACACAGCGAAACCGCTCGCGTAAATTTTACTCCTTTTTTATCGATCAAACTTCCCCAAAACATCATCGATAGAGGCACGGATACCGTCCCAGCGGTGTACATCGCGTTAAACTTTAACTTTTGCGCGTTGCATTCGTCGTCGTCATCGTTGTCGTCGTCGTAACAGAACTCGGAGAACTGTCCGTCTCTTTTCAAGGCGATCGTTAACGCGCTTAAACCGAACGTCACGCCGGTGCAAAGTAAGCACTCGACCGTGGACAAAGCGAGGAGAAGCCACCGTTTCTTGTTTTCCATCGTTTCCCTCCGCCGCCGCCGCCGCCGCCGTGTTGTGACGCGAGAGAGGACACTTTTTTTTCCTGTTTTAAGCAAGAAGGCATCGACTGAAACGAAAGAGAAAAAGAGAGGAGAAAGAGGCAGAGAGAAGGAGACTTCGCGAAAGATTCCACCGGTCGCAATACCAGTGGTAGTAGCGATAATAATATATAACAACAACAATAACAATAACAAGTGCATGGGCAACTACTGCCATAATACAAAACGTTTACTTCGTTACCCGTTTACGCCGCCGCCGCCGAGAACTATTTTTTTCAATCCCGCTTTCAAGAAGAGAACTCGGCGTCGTAGAGAACTCGGTTATCCTCCGGAAAGTCGCGGTGCTCTGCGTTCTCTTTTTTCATCTTTTTCGTCTTCTTTTCTTCTTTCTCGACGACGTCTAAACCGATCGCGGCTCTGTATTCTCTTTCCGCTCGTCTGGTCAAGTCGTAGGACTCGGGTCGTAACACGGTCTTGGATTCGTGCACGTAATCTTGCGCTTGGGAAACGATTTTCCTCAACAGTTTCACGTCGCATCCACAAATTTCACCTTCCTTGATCACTCTCTTTCCGTTGACCCAACATTCGGCTAGGACTGAGCCGGCGCCAGCGCTTTGCGCTCTGCTCCCTCGAGCGAGTAAACCGAGAGGGTCAGTTTTAGGTAACAACGCCAGTGCGCTCAAATCCCACAAACACACATCTGCCAACATTCCTTCCTGTATTTTCCCTCCTTTATCACCTAAATTAACGCTATGGTACCCGTTTTCGCAGCCTAGTTTTAAATACGTCTCCCTCGGCGAAGGCCAGTCTCGATATTCTGCCGTTTCTACACACGGCAGAAAATTTGCAATTTTCACAACCTCCAACATGTCCTGCCCGTCAGACGAGCACGAACCGTCCGCGCCGAGACACACTTTAACGCCGTTATTCTTATATCTTCGCAACGGAGCGACGCCTGATCCTAGACGTAAATTCGACAACGGGTTGTGCACGATTGTTGCGTCGGCTTTACTCACGATATCGCACTCTTCGTCGGTTAACCACACACCGTGCGCGAGAGAGGTTCCGGGAACGCTCAAGAATCCCGATTTTTCTAAGAGTTTTACTGACGATCCATCGCACCCGTTTTCGTTTAAAAACTGTTTCGATTGCAACGCTTGCGCCCGCGTTTCTAGCAAATGTATGTGACCACACAAATTATGTTTCCGCCTCAACTCTGCGGCGCCTTTGAGTAAGTCAAAACTCGCGCTAAAACACGTCACGGGACCAATCGCTATGTTCACTCCGTTCTCTGGATCGTGAAACTTCTCCACCGCATCTTCCCACAATTTCAAGCTTTTTTCTAAAGCTTCCTTCGAGTACGCGCTTTTTTCGGTCCTAAAACACCCGGTCTTTCCATCTAACCCGCCGCACATCCCGCACGAACCGCACTTTGCCAACCGCTCTTTCGCGTCGCGAGCTAACGGAACGTAATTATGATACATCGTCCCGTCGTCGTTTAACATCGGCGCTATAAAACAACGCAAACCGAGCGCTTTGTACGCCGTCACTGCCGCCTCAACATCATCGATATTCCTGCACAACAAGTGATCCATGATAACGGTCGAACCGCTCAGTAACGTTTCGATTCCGCAGAGTAAACTCGAGAGAGCAATCATCGCGCTCGGCGTTTCCACCCAAGATTTCTCCCCGAACCATCCTTTCTCGCCTCTCGGCTCGTGTAAAATCAACTGAAATATCCACATCTCGAGAGGTAACGGAGGAATCGCGCCTCTCAGCCAGTGCTCGACGGAATGCGTGTGGCCGTTCACCAAACCCGGCGTCAGCATGCGTTCTCGACAGTCGATGACTTCGTCGTAGTACTCTTCTTCTTTTTCTCCTTCTTTTCCTTCTTTGCTCGACCCCTTCTTCTTCTCCTCGGTTGTCGTCGCTTCGGCGTCGGCATCATCATTATCTTCAGCGCATCTCGCGTCTCTCACTCTCGCAATCACACCATTCTCTAAAACCACGTCTTTCCTCTCGTATTTCCCATCCACGTTCGCGTCTGGAATCAACGCGTTCGCCAGAAGAATCTTCATCCCCTTTTTTCCGACCGGTGTCGACGAGATCGTTAAAACGCCGTCCACGTCCGCTTTGTTCACCATCTTCTTTGTATTATTACGCATCTCTCTCTCTCTCTTTTCTCCCCCCCAAACCCTGCGAGAGCGAGTGGTGGGTGTCGCCGCGTCTTCTTCTGTCTCTGTCTCTCTTTTTTCTTCTCTGTCTCTGTCTCTGTCTCTTTCCTTAGCCGCTTTTGAACGACGCGCAACAATTTATTTTCCCAAAGTGCGCCGCTTGCGAGCGAAAAGTCACGCAAAAGTTTTGCGGAAAAAAAAATCGTTAAAACCCTAAACAACAAAAAACGAGGGAGTTCGGAGCGTTCGCAAACGACGCACACATACACATCGCGCTTTTTCCTTCCGTTTATTTGCACGATGATGACGACGATGACGACGACGATACAAAAGCTCGCGTTTTTTTGCGCCGGCGTCGCGGTTCACCACCATTTTTGGGGGGGAACGCGCGTCTTTTCGAAGAAGAAGAAGAAGAAATCCTCGACGACGACGGAAGAAGAAGAACGAGAAGAAGAGGTGGAACGCGTTCTGAAACGAAGCGAGAAACTGGCGGAGAATAAAGACGCGATGGCGGGAGAAACGCGCGTTTCGTGCAGGAAAAACGACGACGAGGAGGAGGAGGAAGAGGAGCGATATTTTCCCGTGCACGCTGAGAACACCGCGTTGGTTATCATAGACATGCAGCGAGATTTTTTAGAGGAGACGGGGCGATTAGGTAAGTTTTACTCGAAAGATATTCTGGAGCGGTTGCGAGAGACGACGGCGAACGTTGCGAAAGTTCTAGAAAAGTGCCGCGAGAAAGGAATGACTATCGCGCACAGTCGGAGTCATCGGTACGGTGCGTCAATTCGGAGGGATTTACTGCTCGGCGTTGATGTGAGTGGTGGGAAGTACAGTCCGATCGAAGGCGTGGACGAGACGTATAACTTCGTGGATGCGTTGAAACCCAAGGAAGGGGAGATTATCGTCGATAAGTGGACTTTCGGGGCATTTGCATCGACCAAATTGGAGAAACATTTACTAGATCGTGGGGTGGAGAGAATATTATTGTGTGGTATACTCACGAACGTCTGCGTCATGGCGACGGCGGTGCAGGCGTGCGATCGATTTTTCCGCGTGTGTTTAGTCGAAGACGCGTGCGGCGCGTTTGGGAAGGAGAAAAAGGGAGGTTGGCACGATAAGGCGGTCGAGTTGATCAACGGGCCACAAATCGCGAAACAGAACCATCACAAATCGTGTGGCTTGTATTTCGGAGAAGTTGCAAGCGTAGAGGCAGTGGTGAATGCTTTAGATGCCTTGAAATAAAAAATTTAGTTTATGATTTCGCTTCTTTAACCGCTGCGTCGTCGGCGGTACCTCCGTAATTACTTTTAATTCTTCCCAATATGTACTGTTTCGCCGTCAAACTCGGCTGTCCAGGAACGCGAATCACGGCAGACTCGTCCGCTTGCGCGAAGAACGCCATCGAGTGTCGACTCTTCAACGCTTCCTCTCCTTCCGGCATTCGCACGCGATGCAGATTACTCAGCAAGTCGCCGTTCGTCCAACGACTCAGCATATCACCTATATTTACAGTAATCGCACCAGGCCGCGTGTGATCGATTTGAGCCCATTCTGTGTCTACGAAGCCATCTCTTCTCGGATTAGCCGCGCATTCTAACCCGCCATTTCCGAATTCTGGTTGTTGATATAATAATGTCACGTTGCACCAATCGGTGTGCGCGCCGGCCCGCATGTATCCTAATTTTGCCTGTTCCTCTGCTTCTTCTATGGAATCGAAAGGAGGATAGTGAATCATTCGTAACGTACACTGACTCTCGTTTTCTCTCCATAAACTATGTTTGCTTGCTATGTCTTCCTCCTCCTCCTCTTCCTCCTCTCTCCCTCCTCTCTCGCATCCTCTGCGCTTCGTCCTCTCGCGTTGCAAACACGCGATCAGCATCTTCGCCAACTCCAAGGATTTCGCCATAAACTCCCTCGTCTGCTTCTCAAATTCATCTCCCATATCTTTTGGCCACCGTTTTTCCATGCTCGACTCTTTCGCCGTGATCTGAAAACTTTCCTTTTCGTCTTTCAGCCTCGTGCTCGGTCGAATTTGTTGTTTGTACTCATATCCAGAATTCAACTGCGCGGCGTACGGAGACTCCCGTTCTTTCACGTCCCGCGGTCGCGCGAAGAACTTCTTGGACAGCGCGAACTGCCTCTCGATGTCCTCTTTTCCCACGAACGGCGCGTTCACGATCGTAAAGAATCCAACTTCCGTTGCCGCCGAGTACAACTGTTCGTCCAAAGAAGAAGAAGAAGCTTTATTGAAATCAATCACGGGGACGACGACGACGTCTTTCCCCTCGCCCTCTCGAACCGATCGTTTTCGCCCGAGGCCGCTCGTTAAGAGCTCCGATTCGATGCGCACGTCTTCTTGCATCGCGCGTGAGTGTGCGTGTGTGTGTGTGCGCGCGCTTATGCCCTTATTTATGTGCGGAAGAATTGGAAAAAAAAAGTCGCGCGAAAGGTCACAAAAGTTCGTTAAAAAAAAAAGAGAAACGCGTCAGTCATATCACACGCACGAAGACGCATCATCAAAGAAAAAAAAGGACGCACGCGACGCACATGGACAAAGTTCCAAACTCGCGCCCGTACGCGTGGCCACACGTCGAAACCAACGACGTCGGGGACGCGTTCCAAAAAACGGCGTTGATTTTGATCGACATGCAGAGCGATTTTTGCGGGGAAAATGGCTACGTGGCGAAGATGGGATACGACGTCTCGAACACGCGGAAACCGATCGAAAAGTTACGAAAAGTGCTGGAGAAGTGCCGCGAGAACGATGTGATGGTGTTGCACACGAGGGAAGGGCACAGGAGGACGCTGAGAGATTTACCCGGGAATAAACGGTGGCGGAGCGAAGGTATGCGCGTTTTTCTTTTTGTTAGTTAAAACTCTCTCCTTTTTGTTGTTGTTGTTGTTGTTGTTCAATCGCGAGCGAAACTCTGCTGCTGCTGCTTCAAAGTTTGTTTGCGATTGGATTTTCCAGTAATAAACTGACCAACACCGCGTCGTATCACTCTCGTCGTAATAACACAGGCGCGGGCGCAGAAATAGGAACGGAAGGTCCGCTCGGGCGGATATTGACGCGAGGCGAAAGAGGCTGGGATATCATCGACGAGTTGAAGCCGTTACCCACGGAGGACGTGATTGATAAACCGGGGAAAGGTTCATTCATGGGCACGGATTTGGACCTCATCTTACGAACGAATGGAATTAAACGGATCATCTTAGGGGGCATCACGACCGACGTGTGCGTTCACACGACGATGAGAGAGGCGAACGATTTAGGATACGAATGTTTACTCTTGGAGGATGGAACTGGCGCGACCGACGTGGGCAATCACGAAAGCGCGATAAAGATGGTGCACATGCAAAACGGCGTGTTCGGCGCCACGGCAAAATGCGAAGATGTGTGCGCATTTTTAGACGCGAATCGATTTGATGCGCCTGATAATGAAGCTGCTATTGTTCCGAATGCAAAACCGTTCCCGTTCACCATCCGCGCGAAGAAAACGGCGATTGTTATGATCGATTGGCAGCTAGATTTTACCTCGCCGAATGGTTTCGGGGCGGCTTTGGGGAACGATTGCGAAATTCTACGCAAGGAAGCCTTACCGAACGCGGTTAGAATTTTAGAAGCCGGTCGTAAAGCTAAATGCGCAATCGTGCACACGTTAGAAGCGCACAAACCGGATCTCTCGGATTGCCCGCCGAGTAAAATCAGAAGATGCGACAAAATAGGCCAAATCGTGGACGAGAAAATGGGACGCATATTAGTCAAGAACGAACCTGGAAACTCGATTGAACCTTTAGTAGCGCCTAAACCGGGTGAGTTAATCGTCCACAAACCGGGTAAAGGAGCTTTCTACAACACCAATCTCGAGTTCCAACTCAAGAGACGCGGCGTAGAGACTTTGATTTTCACCGGCGTGACGACGGAAGTTTGCGTCCAAACTTCCATGCGCGAAGCGAACGATCGCGGTTTCGAATGCATCGTCGCAGACGATGCCACCGAATCCTATTTTCCAGAATTCAAAAAGTACGCCTTAGAAATGATTTCTAGTCAAAACGGTATCGTCGGTTGGCGCTGTCTCACCGAGGACGTCGTCGGCGCGTTGTCCTCCTAATCCTCCTCCTCCTCGCAACAAAAAGCGTCTTAAAATCTTGTGTGTGTAATGCAATAAAAATAGACAAAATCACAAAAAAAATTGATATTTTAGGGTTTCGGTAACAAAAAAGAAAAACAAAATCTTTCCTTTTCCCCAAAGAGAGGAAAAAAGAGAAGAAATTTTATCGCGTCATAACAGCACTCCACACTTTCTGTTTGTCTCGTGTTGTTGCGAGAGAGAGAAGAGAATAGAGAGAGAAATGATGTCAACGATGAGTGCCGCTGGGACGACGAGTTCGTCGCGCGTTGTCGTCGCGAGAAGACAACAACAAAACAAACAAAGAGTGACGAGGATGTGCAGAGCGCAAACCTCGTCGTCGTCGACATGGTCGGAGGAGGAAAAACAACAAAAGAATTCAATCGCGCAACAACTCGGTCAAGGTTTATCCGCGTTAGCGTTGGCATCGACGATGTCTTTGGCTCCAGTTGATGCCGCGAATGCGTCTGAGATTGAGATTTTACAAACGCCCGCCCCGACGGCTGGTTATATCGTCGACGACGCGGGAATCATGTCTCGAGCATCCGCCGGGCAGATCAACAAAACGTTGAAAGAACTGGAAGATCAAACGGGGTATCACTTGAACGTGATTACGGTTCGAAAATTGGTGTTCGAGCAAGACCCGTACGCGTTTGGCGATAAGGTTTTGGAGACCTGGTACCCGACGTTAGAGGAAGGGAACAATAAAGGTAACCTTTTGTTGGTGAAGACGGCGAAAGAGGCGGCGGTGGTTGGCGGACCGCAGTTTTTGAAGGCGGTTGGCGACGACGTTTTGGAGTCGGTTTTGACCAAGAACGTTCCGATTAACCTCGAATACGAGAAGTTTAACGAAGCGTTGACGTCGAGTGTGGATAGGATTGCTGCGGTGTTGGAGGGAAAACCGGATCCGGGGCCTCCTGCGAAGTTTGAGAAGGACACGAGCAGAACGTTCAAAACGAAGGAAGAAACGGGCGCGAAGAGAGAGGTTTTCTCGAACGTCGTCGTCGGTTTGTTGGTGATCTCGTTCGTGGTGCCGATGTTGCAGTACTTCGGTTACGTGACCGGTGATCCGGATTTCGATGATTAATAATTTTATGCATTAATATATCGGGCGGATTTTTTATTGCTATTCCCAACAAAACTCGGCTCAAATACAAAACGCGGGTGAATGTGTGTCTTTTAATATGAAACAAAACAAAAAAACAATCTATTACTATACTACTATTATACGTATTACAAGTACTGCTCTACGTGCTAGAACTATTGTTTCCTAAATATTCAAAGACCAGAGTTGTGGCTTCTTTACCCTCCGCGTCAAAGTGATGCTCTTCTTCTTCTTCTTCGTCGTCGTCTTCATCTTCTATTTCCTCGCATTCGAGTACGGTTTTCTTGTACTCGTATCCCGGGTACTCTCTCCACTCGAACGGTATTTTCGCTTTCAATCGAAACCGTTCCCTCTCCTTGACGAACGCGAGCTTCTCGCACGCCTCCGTCGGCATCGCCGCCGCGTGCGCGTCGTCAAAGCACGTCACTCTTAACTCTCCTTTCACTTTCAAATGCTCGGAACTTCTCGCGAAGACGTGTTCTAACAACCGCTCGTTGGCTATTCTCGTCGGCGCTAAGGACGCCATGGCCCCAAACCCGCAATCCGGAAAATTAAAATACACCCGGTCCATTTTCTTACTCTTCTTACTCTTATCAGTAGTATTAGTAGTGTTAATCCCAAACAAAACATCTTCATCCAGCTTCTGGGAAACGTCCACGCCGTGACACACCCGCGCGCCGGAATCGAGCAAACACTCCACCAAATCTCTCGTTTTCTCATCCACGCGCTTTTCCAACCCGGTGGCGACGACGTTCGACCCGTCCCCGTTCGCTAACGTGACCAAACCAACGCTAAAACTAAAATCCCCGTCGC
>Ga0181560_10000175_pt1 | contig 54165 bp, 43 predicted proteins | sample 011ome_20_FD_133751 | JGI IMG/M metagenome (GOLD analysis project Ga0181560, IMG submission 133751) | Coastal salt marsh microbial communities from the Groves Creek Marsh, Skidaway Island, Georgia - 011509CT metaG (megahit assembly) | ecosystem: Environmental > Aquatic > Marine > Intertidal... | reverse complement strand
CAGTAATTGTGGATTCTTTCTTTGTGCTACTCAAAAACTATGGTCCGTTGAGTCAGAATTATTCTCCGCATTTTGCCCTAAAGCTGATCTGCAGGCCAACGCAACAATCATTTCATTTGCACAATTGTCGTTCTATATTCCTGTCATATAATCAACTTATTGTCCCTGACCGCCCGCATTGTCTATGATTGCGCGCAGATTAAAATTCCCAACGATATATTCAAGGAAACATTCATGAGCGATGTCAGTCACCATCGATTAATTATTCTGGGCTCTGGCCCTGCAGGCTACACGGCAGCTGTCTACGCTGCCAGGGCGAACCTCAATCCTGTTTTGATTACAGGAATGGAGCAAGGTGGTCAGCTGACAACCACTACGGACGTGGATAACTGGCCAGGCGATGTTGAGGGACTCCAAGGGCCGGATTTGATGATACGGATGCAGCAACATGCTGAGCGCTTCGATACTGAGATTATTTTTGATCACATTGAAGAAACAGATTTAAGCAAGAGGCCTTTTACACTTAAAGGAACCCATACTTACACCTGCGATGCGCTGATAATTGCTACAGGCGCATCTGCACAATACCTTGGGCTGGAATCAGAATCAGCTTTCCAGGGTCGTGGTGTAAGTGCCTGCGCCACGTGCGATGGATTCTTTTACCGAGATCAAAAAGTTGCTGTCGTTGGCGGCGGTAATACTGCCGTAGAAGAAGCTTTGTATTTGTCTAACCTCTGTTCTGAAGTCACGTTAATTCATCGAAGGGACAAACTTCGCTCAGAAAAAATCTTGCAGGACAAATTGTTCGAAAAAGAGAAAAACGGCAATGTTCGTATTCTTTGGAATCAACAATTAGATGAGGTTTTGGGTAACGAGCAGGGAGTTACCGGTGCACGCATCAAAAGCACAGAAGATGGATCAACCAGCGAACTGGATATTGCCGGTATTTTTATTGCCATTGGACACAAGCCCAATACACAAATATTTGAGGGCCAACTGGAGATGAAGGACGGATATCTAACCATCAATAGTGGCACTCAAGGCAATGCTACCCAGACTAGTGTCGAAGGCGTTTTTGCCGCAGGGGACGTTGCTGACCATGTTTATCGACAGGCGATCACCTCCGCCGGTTCAGGCTGCATGGCTGCGCTAGACGCGGAAAAGTATCTGGACGAAAGCTAGATTTATCTTGGCAAATGACAAGGCTCATGCGTTATAAATAGCGTATGAGCCTTTTTTATATCGACCTGGTTTATATCTTTCTGGATCCAAGCTGTGATTGATTTGCCCTGGCTGGATTTCCAAAACCCGGTCTTCCCCCCGACAGTAAATGCACTGGATGAGCCCTCAGGTCTGCTAGCCGCGGGAGGAAACCTGCATCCCGAAACATTGGTAGAGGCCTATTACCGAGGCATCTTTCCCTGGTACTCAGACGGCGAGCCTCCACTTTGGTGGAGCCCTAATCCCAGAGCTGTTCTGGAACCGGGCGATTTAATTATTAATCGCACGACGGGTAAGCTCTTAAAGAAAACCAACTTTCATTTCACTTCAGATCAATGCTTCTGGCAGGTAATCAACGCCTGCGCACAGGCACGTCCCGGCGAAACCTGGATTACTGAAGAAATGCTCGAGGCTTACGATCGCTTGCATAACGCGGGCCATGCTCACTCGCTGGAAGTCTGGGAAAAAGACACATTGGTTGGCGGGCTTTACGGCGTTCAGATCGGCGCCATATTTTGCGGTGAATCCATGTTCCACCTAAGACAAAATGCTTCTAAACTGGCCTTTGTCTGTTTAAGCAATAACCTTTTTGCATTGGGCTTTGGAATGATTGATTGCCAGCTACAAAATCCTTTTCTCCAATCTCTGGGCGTGAAGGAGATAAGCCGAGATCAATTTGAGCGCAGAATGAAAGAACTGAGAGACAAACCGTTGCCCTGGCCTGCGAAATGGAGTCTTTAGATGCATATGAACCACCGACTTCCAGTATTTATCACTGACTCTCACAAGTGCAGCTATCTTGAGAATCGAGAAGCAAGAACAGCTTTCGTCGACCCTTCAATCCCCATTACACAAGGCATGGCAAGCGCGCTTAATCTTCAAGGCTTTAGACGCAGTGGGCGGTACATGTATAAAACCAGCTGCCCCGCATGTAACGCCTGTCAGCCTTTAAGGGTTTTGACAAACGAGTTTAGCCCCAATAAAAGCCAAAGGCGCACCCTAAAGAACAACCAGGATTTGGCAACTCGCATTATTTCACCAAACGAAATTACCCCTGCGATCTATGAGTCATATTATTCTCTTTACGAGAACTATATCCATCAACGCCATGTTGACGGGGACATGTATCCCCCAAGCCGCGATCAGTTTGATAGTTTTATAGGCGAGCTATATGACTTCAGTCAAATTATAGAATTCAAGCTGGGCGACGAACTGGTGATGGTGGCTCTTTACGACCAGTTAAGCGACGGTCTTTCTGCAATTTATACTTTTTTTGACCCGACCTATGGAAAACGCAGCCTTGGCGCCTTTGCCATACTCTGGCAAATACAACTTTGCCGGCAGCTGGATTTACCCTACCTTTATCTGGGATTTTGGGTGGCAGAATGTAACAAGATGAATTACAAGTCTTTCTATCGGCCCCACGAAATATTCGTTGAGGGAAGATGGCAAGCCGAGCTTGCGGATTAAGCTGCTCACTTAGGCTCAAAATATCGATTAAAGCTTTGAAGTAATGGGACTTTTCGGGCAAAATGCCGGCCCTTCAAACATCCAGAGTAAGTAATTAATGGCGAAAGACGATGTCATGGAGTTCGAAGGGGAAGTTATTGAAACCCTGCCGAACACTACTTTCAGAGTCAAACTTGAGAACGGCCACGTAGTCATGGCCCATATCTCAGGCAAGATGCGTAAACACTACATCCGTATTCTCACCGGAGACAAGGTCAAGGTAGAGATGACCCCTTATGACCTGAGCAAAGGTCGTATCACTTTCCGCTCCCGTTAATTACGCCTTGCTCGCTTCCCGCGAGCAAGGGAGCTTCACCTAATAAAGCCGCTACTCAGTCGATTCGGGCTCTGCCTGTTTTGACGGTTTTTTATTGAGCGGCTTAAACTCAAGGTATATCTCGTCGTCGCGAACGCCGACAATTACCTTGCCACCATTAACCAACTCACCAAAGAGTAACTGCTCTGCAAGGGGTTTCTTTAGCTTTTCATCAATCAGGCGCGCCATGGGTCTTGCCCCCATGTTTTCGTCATAGCCGTTTTCTGCTATCCAGTCTCGCGCTTCTTCCTGTAGATGTATCTGCACACCTTTATCATCAATCTGTGTTTGCAACTCAACCACAAACTTGTCGACAACTGTCTTGACCACATCAAGTGGCAATGCACCAAACTGGACAATTGCATCAAGACGATTGCGAAATTCTGGCGTAAAAATTTTCTTCAGTGCTTCAATACCATCGGTACTGTGATCCTGCTTGGTAAAACCAATTGAAGCCCGGCTTATAGATTCAGCGCCCGCGTTGCTGGTCATAATCAGGATGACATTGCGAAAATCAGCCTTACGGCCATTGTTGTCCGTCAGCGCACCATGATCCATTACCTGCAACAAGAGGTTGAACACTTCCGGGTGCGCTTTCTCAATCTCATCCAAAAGAACTACAGAGTGAGGATGTTTGGTCACGGCATCGGTTAACAAGCCACCTTGATCGAAGCCCACATAACCAGGAGGCGCACCGATCAACCTTGAGACTGTGTGTCGCTCCATATATTCCGACATATCAAAGCGGATTAATTCAATCCCCATGATTTTGGCCAGCTGTCGACATACTTCTGTCTTACCTACCCCCGTTGGGCCAGTAAACAGGAAGCTCCCTACAGGTTTTTCCTCTTTCTTTAGGCCGGCACGTGAAAGCTTGATCGCGTCAGCCACCGCAGAAATAGCTCCAGTCTGTCCAAACACAACCATTTTTAAACGGTCTTCCAGATTTCGCAGCTGCTCTTTGTCCGAACTGGACACGGATTTTGGTGGAATTCGCGCGATTTTGCTGACCACAGCTTCTATGTCTGAGGTATTAATGGTTTTTTTACGTTTGCTTTTTGCTTGCAGGCGCTGATATGCACCGGCTTCATCGATTACGTCAATGGCCTTATCCGGCAAGTAGCGGTCCGTTATGTGACGAGCGGAAAGCTCAGCCGCAGATCGTAGCGCCTTATCATGGTATTTGAGGCCGTAATGGTCTTCAAAACGGGTTTTGAGTCCCCGAAGGATTTGGAATGTTTCCTCGACACTGGGCTCGGGCACGTCTACCTTCTGAAACCGGCGCGAAAGCGCTCGATCTTTTTCAAAAATCCCACGAAATTCTTGATAAGTGGTTGAACCAATCAGGCGAATCTTGCCCGAAGTCAGCATGGGCTTCAGTAAATTTGACGCATCCATAACACCACCCGAGGCAGCACCGGCACCAATAATAGTGTGTATCTCATCTATAAAGAGAATGGATTTGTCTTCTTTTGAGAGATCGGCCAAAACGCTCTTGAAGCGTTTTTCAAAGTCGCCCCTATACTTGGTTCCCGCCAGTAATGCGCCAAGATCAAGGGAATAGACGGTACTGTCTAAAAGAACATCCGGTACTTTTTCGTCAACAATTAAACGCGCCAACCCTTCAGCAATAGCTGTTTTACCAACACCGCTTTCCCCGACCAGTAAGGGATTATTTTTCCGACGCCTGACCAGAATTTGTGCGACGCGTTCTATTTCGTGCACCCGACCAATTAGAGGATCAATTTCATCCTGACGTGCTGCCTCATTTAGATTCTGGGCAAATTGATCTAATGGACGAGCCTGTACGTCCTCTTTATCTGCTTCAACTTCTGCTTCAAGCTCATCCATGCTTGGCTCACTTAAGTCATCTTGCTTAACGTAGCCATGGCTAAGGTAATTCACCACGTCCACACGATGAACATCCTGAAGCTCTAACAAATAGGCGGCATGACTTTCCTGCTCACTAAAGATCGCTACCAGGACATTGGCACCCGTGCATTCATCCTTGCCTGATGATTGCACATGGAATATTGCTCGCTGTAGTACGCGCTGAAAACCCAGGGTTGGTTGAACTTCGGCTTTTTCCTCCCCTTCTGGCACCATTGGAGTGTTTTCATCAATGAATTCAGTCAGCTGATCTCGCAGGGTGAAAAGGTCGGCACCACATGCGTTGAGCACCTCAAGAGCCGACTGGTTGTCTAGCAAGGCCAATAGCAAATGCTCCACTGTCATAAATTCATGACGGCGTGTCCTGGCTTCCTTGAATGCCAGATTGAGGGAAAGTTCCAGATCTCTACTTAGCATATCTACACCTGCTTTGGTTAGGCTGAATGGGTCTATTCATCATCGTCATCCAGCGATGGCTCTATCTCACAGAGCAAGGGATGTTCAGACTCACGAGCATACTGATTTACAGCGTAAGCCTTGGTCTCCGCTATATCTTTAGGGTACACACCACATACTGCCCTGCCCTTGGTATGTATAGCCAACATTATCTGGGTTGCCGCGGTTCTGTCCTTGCCAAAAAACTTTTCAAGAACCTCCACGACAAACTCCATTGGCGTGTAATCATCGTTAAGCATGATGACGCAAAACAGGGGGGGCTTCTTTAATCTGGGCTTGGCCTCCTGGACCAGAATCCCAAAATCACCCTCCTGACTTGGCGAATCTGATTGAGAAAGAAGAATCTTCATAGGCAAATATTCTACGCCATCTATTCTGTTTCAGACTGCAATTCAGTATGAAAAATTGCGATATTCGTCATGAATTTAAGGTTACATACAGAAATCGAAAAAGTTGACAAGTGAACCCTTTTTGTGCAATTTTGATGATTCATCAATTATAAGCATGAGTGAATTCCTTGAATTCGCGCACTGTTACGGATCGTAAGGGGGAGATGTTATGCCGACCGGGACTGTGAAGTGGTTTAATAACGCGAAGGGGTACGGTTTTATCCTGCCAGAAGATGAAGATTCTGATGTATTCGCACATTACTCTGCCATTGAGATGGAGGGCTATAAGACCCTTAAGGCAGGTCAGCGAGTAGATTTTGAATTGGTCGATGGCGACAAAGGCAAACACGCTGCGCATATTACGCTAGCGAAAGGTGCAGTAGATTCTGAGTCCGCAGAGGATCAAGAAGCTGAATCTGATCAGCCAGCAGCTACTGCTGCCGGCTAACAGACCGTTTTCCATATAAAAATGCCCTTAATCGGGCTTTTTTTGTAAAACTAACGTCTTAAATCGAAGCCAGGATCGCATTTAATGTGTCGCTTGGACGCATTGCTTTGCTTGCTTTAGTGTCATCCATAAAGTAATAGCCACCCAGATCCATTTCGCAACCCTGAGTATCATTAATTTCACTCAGGATTTTTCCTTCCTTGCTTGCAAGCAATTTGGAAAACTCAGTAAAGAAGGCTTTTAACTCTGGGTCCTGGTCCTGCTTAGCCAGTTCTTCTGCCCAATAAATAGCCAGATATAAGTGACTACCCCTGTTATCCAGTTCACCTACTTTGCGGAGTGGGGACTTGCCATTGTTCAACAAGACGCCCGTAGCCTTATCCAGTGTTTTTGCGAGCACACCGGCGCGGGTATTTCCATCGGTGTTGGCAAAATGTTCAAACGAAACCGCAAGAGCAAGATACTCACCCAGTGAATCCCAGCGTAAGTGCCCTTCTTCAACGAATTGCTGAACATGCTTTGGAGCTGATCCTCCAGCGCCCGTTTCAAATAATCCGCCCCCTGCCATCAGAGGCACAATAGAGAGCATCTTTGCACTGGTCCCAAGCTCTAAAATTGGAAATAAATCGGTCAGATAATCACGGAGAACGTTGCCCGTCACCGAAATGGTATCTTCGCCTTTAATAATTCTTTCCATGGTAAAACGGATGGCCTCGACCGGGGGCAAAATACGGATATCCAAACCCTCGGTATCCAAATCCGCCAGATAGCACTCTACCTTTTCGATAAGCACCGCATCGTGACCACGCTGAGCATCCAGCCAAAATAGAGCTGGCATTCCGGATAAACGTGAACGGTTAACCGCGAGTTTTACCCAATCATGGATAGGTGCGTCCTTGGTTTGGCAACTTCGCCAAATGTCACCCCCTTCGACTTGATGCTCTATCAATACCGTATCGCTGGCATCAACAATTCGGACAGTACCGCCACTTTCCAACTGAAAGGTTTTATCGTGTGAGCCATATTCTTCTGCCTTTTGCGCCATTAAGCCAACATTGGGAACGGTACCCATTGTCTTGGGATCAAAGGCACCATGTTTTTTGCAGAAACTTATTGTTTCCTGGTAAATACGCGCATAGCTTCGGTCAGGAATTACAGCCAGTGTGTCCTGTGTATCGCCGCTGGCATTCCACATTTTTCCACCCTCGCGGATCATTGCTGGCATAGAGGCATCAATAATGACATCGCTGGGCACATGAAGATTAGTAATACCGCGATCAGAATTCACCATGGCAATTGAGGGGCCAGAGTCGTAACAAGCCTTAATATCCTGTTCGATTTCAGTTTGCTTGGCCTCATCAAGTGTCGCAATTTTGTCTAGCACATTGCCAAAACCATTGTTTGGGTTCACGCCCAGTTGGTCAAAGACTGCCTGATGCTTATCAAAAAGGTCTTTGAAGAAAACCTTCACCCCCTCACCAAAAATAATAGGGTCTGAAATTTTCATCATGGTCGCTTTCAAATGCAGCGACCAAAGAACACCCTGCTCTTTTGCGTCGGCGATGGTTTTATCGAAGAACGCTGACAAGGCCTTCTTGCTTATAAACATTCCGTCGATTACTTCGCCTGCAATCACAGGGAAATCTGGCTTTAATACGGAAACATCACCAGAGTCTGAAACGAACTCAATTCGAATCTTGGTATCAGAATCAATAACGACTGACTTTTCTGTCTCAAAGAAATCGCCATGTTCCATATGGGCAACGCTTGTTTTCGAATCTTTACTCCAGACACCCATACGGTGTGGATTCTTCCGGGCATAGCTTTTGACTGCGCCTGGCGCACGACGGTCAGAATTGCCCTGGCGCAAGACTGGATTTACCGCACTCCCCAAGACTTTTCCATAACGCTCACGAATATCTTTTTCTTCGTCGGTAGCAGGATTGTCAGGATATTCAGGCACCATAAACCCTTTTTGCTGAAGTTCCTTGATGGCACTTTTTAGTTGGGGGAGTGAAGCGCTGATGTTCGGCAACTTAATAATATTTGCTTCGGGGCTAAGGCAAATATCCCCAAGCTCTGATAACGCGTCTGTCACTTGCTGATCTGTTTTTAGATAGTCAGGGAAGTTGGCGAGGATACGACCGGCGAGGGAAATATCACTTATGTCGACCTCGATGTCAGCTTTTGCAGCAAACGCCCTTATAATAGGCAAGAGTGAGTATGTGGCCAACGCTGGCGCTTCATCAGTTTTTGTGTAAATAATCTTGGATTTCGACACCGTCATCTATTCCTCTGGAAATTCAACATAAAGTACGCTGCAAAGCTGGCGGATCGACCATGATTGGCGATGCTGCACCCTCTCGAGAGGCAGGGATTTTACAGGATTCGGCCTTTGAAATGGACGATAACCGCCATTCATCATAATTATCCTGACACTGAATCGAAATTACCGAACTGAAATCAAACTCATGACTGACAGCATTCATTTAACCGTTGGGATTGTATGTGAAAAGGACGGCAAACTCCTTATGGTCGAAGAAAAAGACAAATTTAATGGCGCCACAGTCATCAACCAACCTGCGGGACATATTGAACCCGGTGAAACGTTCAAGCAGGCTGCATTGCGTGAGGCCCTTGAAGAAACCGGCTATCAACTTAAGCTAGAGTCACTGCTGGGGTTATCTTGTTACCCCGCACCTAATGGAGTCACTTACTACAGAGTGAGCTTTTTAGCCAGCTGCCCAGACCAGTTACCAGCCACTGATATAGACGACGATATTGACGCCGTCCACTGGATGACGACTGAGGAAATCTTGTCTGCAAACAACCATCGAAGCAAATTAGTTGCCATGGATGTTCACCGATATCTTTCGGGACAACGTTATCCCTTGGAAATGATTAGCGAAGCCCCATAGAATAGCCCCCTTTTTTCATCCTCCGCACAAAGCTTCCATGCCTTCACTTGCAAACGCCAAAACTGTAAAAGCCGGGAAAGTTATCGTCGGGATGTCCGGTGGCGTGGATTCGTCTGTTTCGGCCTACCTGCTAATTCAGGCGGGCTATGAAGTGGAAGGCCTGTTTATGAAAAACTGGGAAGAAGATGATGGTACTGAATATTGTACCGCTATTGCTGATCTGGCAGATGCACAACAGGTATGTGACCGCTTAGACATCCCTCTTCATAGTGCAAACTTTGCCGCCGAATACTGGGATAATGTGTTTGAGCATTTTTTGTCCGAGTACAAAGCAAACCGCACACCAAATCCGGACATTCTCTGTAACCGGGAAATCAAGTTTAAGGCTTTTCTGGAATATGCTGAATCACTTGGAGCAGACTTTATTGCCACGGGGCACTACGCACGCCTCGATCGCCAGAATGGCTCTACAAGGTTATTAAAGGGTTTAGATAACAACAAAGACCAAAGCTACTTTCTTCATGCGGTTGAGGAAGAGGCATTTGCCAAATCTATTTTTCCGATTGGCGAAATCGAAAAAAGAGAAGTCAGGGAGATCGCTGAAGCCCAGGGTTTTATCACTCATAACAAAAAAGACAGCACCGGTATCTGCTTTATCGGTGAGCGCCGCTTTAAAGACTTCCTGGAAACATATCTACCGGCACAACCTGGGAAGATTCGATCTTTTGAGGGGCAAATACTGGGCGATCACGATGGTTTGATGTACTACACCATCGGCCAACGCCAGGGTTTGAAAATCGGCGGAGTCAGTGGAGCTCAGGAAGATGCCTGGTATGTCTGCGACAAAAATATTCTCAACAATGAATTGATCGTTGTTCAGGGTGGAGACCACCCGGCACTGATGAGTTCTGGCCTTAACACAGGGTCGTTGCACTTTATCAACGGGGAGCCTGAAGATGGCAGCCTTATTTGTATGGCGAAAACCCGATATCGCCAACCTGATCAGGCATGCAAGCTAACCAAAACTGATAGCGGTTGGCACGTTAGCTTTGAACGCCCGCAAAGAGCTGTTACGCCCGGGCAATCCCTGGTTTTATACCAAGATGACTTCTGCCTAGGCGGAGGCGTCATAGAAAATACCGAGCCTATATGAACTGGTTATTCCCACACTACGATCAACGGATGACGCTGGCGCTGGCCGGAGTCTGGCAATCAACGTCTCTGGCCAATGATTTGGCTGGCTCTGGGACTTGCGATTCACAGGCATTCGAACGCTGTCTTAAAGCGCTTCTGATACTGGATCCAGAAGATGACAAAGATATTTTTGGGCAAATCAATGAAATGCATTGCGGACTTCAGCGGCTTGATCATTTCTGCAAAGCAGCCTCTGCTCAGGATTTCGCTAGCCGATACGCCATTCAGATTTTACAGTTGCAAAAAATAATACAAAAAAAGCCTGCTGTTCAGGAGCAAATTCGTAACGACCTCTCCCATGCGAACCGTCAGGCTGAGTTTTACGGATTTGATGACCAAAACCTGCTTCGAAACATCGCTGATGTGTATCGTTCTAATCTAAGCCCATTGCTGGAAATCCAGGTCATGGGAAAGCATCAGTTTCTTGAGCAGGAAATGGTCGCTGCGAGGGTTCGAACACTTTTATTCTCAGCCGTTCGGTTTGCTTTTTTATGGCGTCAATCAGGAGGGCAAACCATACATCTGCTTATTGCTCGCAGAAGAATTCGCGAACAGACGCTGGAACTCTTAAAATAAGCCAGCAGGCACTGCTCTCGCTTACACTACAAACTTAAACCGAAATTTTTTACCCAGGACAACCGATGCAACTCACCGAACTTAATGCCGTTTCCCCTATTGATGGCCGCTACGGCAGCAAAACCGCTGATTTAAAATCTATATTCAGCGAGCTAGGCCTGATTGGTGCTCGCGTTGAAGTTGAGGTGCGCTGGCTCCAAGCATTGGCAGACCATGCACAAATAAAGGAAGTGCCAACCCTCTCAGATACAGCAAATGATGTGCTAAATGCCATTGTGGATAATTTCTCGGAAGCGGATGCCGAAGCAATAAAGTCGATTGAACGGACGACCAACCATGATGTGAAAGCCGTTGAATACTTTATTAAGCAGCGAATAGAAACTAACGACGAGCTCAAGGCCATTTCTGAATTTGTTCACTTCGCCTGCACATCTGAAGATATAAATAACCTTTCACATGCATTAATGCTCAGCCGGGGCCGAACCATACTTCTGGATCTGATTGACCAGATTATTAACGACTTGACTGACAAGGCGCGAACGTTTGCTAATGTGCCTATGCTATCAAGGACACATGGCCAGACAGCATCTCCCACAACTGTGGGCAAAGAGTTTGCCAACGTTGTTGCTCGTATGCGTCGACAGCGAAGCCAAATTGCCGCAGTGAAGCTCTTGGGTAAAATTAACGGGGCAGTCGGCAACTATAATGCCCACATTTCCGCCTATCCTCAAATTGACTGGTCTGAGCACGCATCTAAGTTTATTGGTTCTCTGGGCCTTACCTGGAACCCATACACAACACAGATTGAACCACACGATTATATTGCCGAACTGTTTGATGCTATTGCTCGATTTAACACAATCCTTCTGGATCTTGATCGTGATGTCTGGGGCTATATTTCCCTAGGCTATTTCAAACAAAAAACGATTGCCGGGGAAGTTGGCTCTTCCACAATGCCGCACAAGGTTAACCCCATTGATTTCGAAAACTCAGAGGGGAATCTGGGCCTTGCGAATGCCATTTTTAACCATTTATCAGCGAAGCTACCGATTTCTCGCTGGCAGCGAGACCTGACTGACTCCACCGTGCTAAGAAATATGGGTGTGGGCTTTGGTTACAGCTTGATTGCTTACTATTCCACACTTAAGGGTCTTGGCAAGCTAGAACTCAACGAACAAAGACTTTCAGACGATTTGAATAATAGCTGGGAAGTTTTGGCCGAGCCTATTCAGACTGTAATGAGGCGTTATGGGATTGAAGAGCCTTATGAAAAACTAAAAGCCCTGACGAGAGGGCAAACTGTCAATGCTGAAATCTTTAAGTCGTTTATCGAATCTCTCGACATCCCTGAAGACGCCAAGCAACAGCTTAAACAGCTTACACCGGCGAGCTATATAGGCAACGCTGCCGAGCAGGCAGGGGAAATCTAGTAACCAGCAATTTTAGGCTTCTGCATGTCTAATGGGCGGGTCGCTCAATAGTGGAATTATCCGTTTCCGGTTGCACGACCGCACCACTTTCAGGCCATCGAGGGTCAGACGCTCCCTGAAGTCCAGCCTCAAGTTCTAAAATAATCTCAAGCTTGGCGAATGTTCGTGGGCTGCCGGTAAAACTGTGCCCTTTTCGCTCCAACGCTTTTCGAGTATCCGACGAGATCCCCGACTCCCAATAAATTTGATCCGGTTGCCATTGATGATGAATACGGGGAACAGAAACGGCTTCAGCAGCATTCATGGAGTGATCCACAACATTGAGAATACTCTGCAAAACAGTCGTAATAATTCGGCTGCCTCCCGGGCTGCCTGTGGCCATAAAAGGCTTTCCATCATTAAAAACAATCGTTGGCGTCATACTGGATAAGGGGCGTTTGCCTGGCTCTATCGCGTTTGCGTGACCGCCAATAAGGCCGTAGGCATTAGACGCCCCAGGGGTAGCGCTGAAATCATCGATTTCATTATTTAATAGAAAACCTGCGCCATCCACTGCGATACCGTTCCCATAAGAAAAGTTGAGGGTGTAGGTATTGCTAACTACATTACCTTCCGCATCCCACACACTGAAGTGCGTGGTGTCAGCGCTCTCCTGGGGAATCGCATTGAAAGGCGCAATTTCTTCAGAAGGCCTGGCTTTTTCGGGATCTATCTGCTTCCATAAGTCACCGCCATACTCTTTTGAAATGAGTTGATCCACAGGGACATGCACAAAATCAGGATCACCCAAATGCTGACTACGATCTGCATAAGCCGGCTTCATTGCTTCGACCAACAAATGTAAATAATCGGAGGAATTGTGTTCCAGTGAATTTAAGTCCGCATTTTCTAATATATTGAGCATTTGTATCAGGTGAACCCCTCCAGACGAAGGCGGTGGCATTGAAGCCACCTGATAGCCCCGATAAGTACCTATAACCGGTTCTCTCACAACCGCCTTATAACTTGCAAGGTCCTCAAGCGTCATGGATCCACCTAAAGTTTGAACTTGCTTAACTATCAACTCGGCAATTTTCCCAGAATAGAAACCATCCACTCCTTGGCTTGATACTGCCTTTAACGTGTCAGCAAGATCTGACTGAACCCAAATATCTCCCGGATTTCTGCCAGCTAAATCTTCTCCAAGAAAATAGCGTTTACTTTCATTTGTCCGAAACCGGCCCGAAGCTCTTTTTAATGAGTAAGAGAGCGAATCAGAAACGCGGAAGCCTTCGGCTGCTAGCTTAATTGCTGGCTCCAGAACCTGCTCCCTGCCAAGACGCCCCCATTTCTCCTGTGCTAGAAGCAAACCGGCAACTGTGCCCGGTACACCGCTTGAATCGATGCCGAATCGTTTACTATTGGTGTCCACAGATCCATCTGGCTTAATAAACATCTCTGCATAAAACGAAAGCGGCGCAATCTCCCGATAGTCCAGCGCATATGTTTTGTCTTCCTCGGCTATGTGTACCAACATAAATCCTCCACCGCCAAGATTGCCGGCCTGGGGAAAAGTCACTGCCAACGCAAAACCTGTCGCCACAGCAGCATCCACAGCATTTCCACCCGCAGCGAGTATTTCAGCTCCCACAACCGAGGCCAGCTTGTCCTGAGAAACAACCATCCCACGCTCAGCTGGCGCCAATTCAGGATGGAAACGAGCGTCTCGATCATATATCGCTTGGGCAAAGACCGGATTAGCGACGAACAACAATAAAATTGAGAGGAAAAGTCGGCTCATTTGGTTTCTAAAATACATTTTATAGGACATAACATACGTGACCCGGGACTATACCCTTCCAACTTATTTGGACAAGTCTTGTTTACGCTTGCGTGGTTAACAATTGGAAACCGTGACACATACCTATACTTTTGGATAGGTGCAGGACTCTGGGCGATCGCTTCTAATAGAGTTAAGGACTAAGGACAAACAGGAAAGCTAAATGATTTAGCTGCACAGGATGTGGCGGTCTGTGGAATCAGGACATTACCAGCGGACTATATACTCTCGCAATACGGACTTGCATAAAAAAGGCGACTTACTCAGCCGCCTTTTTATGCCTTGTTTACAGTTTGTTTTAAAGCTCCACATCTTCCTTGGGCTCACTTTTATTTTCGACCTTGGGCTCTACCTTTCCAAGCGCTTCTTGCTTAATCATGGTTTCAAGTTTTTCGCAGATATCCGGATTTTCCTTGAGAAATTCAGACGCATTGCTTTTGCCCTGGCCTATCTTGTTACCTTCGTAGGCATACCAGGCACCGGACTTTTCAACAAATCCATACTTCACTCCTAGATCAATCACTTCTGCCAGACGGTTGATACCAGCACCATACATAATATTGAACTCGACCTGTTTAAAAGGCGGCGCGACCTTGTTTTTCACCACCTTTACGCGGGTTTCATTGCCGACAATCTCATCGCCATCCTTAACCGCTCCAATACGACGAATATCTAGCCTAACTGACGAATAAAATTTAAGCGCGTTACCACCAGTTGTTGTTTCTGGATTGCCAAACATAACGCCGATCTTCATTCGAATTTGGTTAATAAAAATGCACAGACAATTCGCCTGTTTGATTGAGCCTGTCAGTTTTCGTAACGCCTGAGACATCAAGCGCGCCTGCAATCCCATGTGAGAATCACCCATTTCGCCTTCGATTTCAGCCTTGGGCACGAGCGCTGCTACAGAGTCAACAACCAGGACATCAATGGCGCCAGAGCGAACCAGCATGTCGCAAACTTCCAGAGCCTGCTCCCCCGTATCTGGCTGGGAAACAATTAACTCATCAACATTGACGCCTAATTTTTCTGCGTATATCGGATCCAGTGCATGCTCCGCATCAACAAAAGCACAGGTTGCTCCATTTTTTTGCGCCTGGGCAATTGTTGTCAGGGTTAACGTGGTTTTACCTGAACTTTCCGGACCATATATCTCAACAATTCGCCCTTTAGGCAGGCCTCCAATTCCAAGAGCAATATCCAGCCCCAAGGAGCCAGTGGAAATAGATGGAATTGCCAGGCGTTCGTTATCGCCCATGCGCATAACGGTACCCTTGCCGAATTGACGTTCAATCTGACCTAGAGCAGCATCGAGAGCTTTTTGTTTGTTAGGATCCATAGTTATTCCTCTAATCCGGTATTTGTCTGGGTTTTCGCCATACAGCAGTTCAATTGCAAACTACTGTATAAATACTCAGCATCCGAGTCAACCACTTTTTTTCACCTATACAAGTTCCAATAGCCTGGTCAATGCATAATCTATGGTCGCTTCACGCACTTCTGCACGCCCACCGGAAAACATTTTGGTTTCTGCCATGGTTTCCCCTTCACAAAAAAAGCCAAAACAAACCGTCCCGACTGGCTTATCCACACTGCCGCCATCAGGCCCGGCGATTCCAGTAGTGGAGACGGCAAAATCTGAGCTGGCTATTTTCGCAACAGCTTCGACCATCTCTCTGGCAACTTGCTCACTGACTGCTCCATAGTTTTCCAATGAAGCCGTGGTCACGCATAAAAGCTTTTGTTTAAGGGAGTTGCTGTAAGAAACAACCCCACCCTGATACCAGACAGAAGAGCCTGGTAATTCAGTCAGTGCTTTGGCTATGCCTCCGCCAGTACAGGATTCAGCTGTAGCTAAGGTGGCTTGCCTCATAACAAGGTTTTGGGCTATGCCCTCTACTAGTTTTTTCATCAGTAATTTAAACCCATCACATAAAAGGCTAGCCTATCAAAACCTCCTTAAATCATGCGACATAAATACAGGGAGCGTAATGAATACTCATTCCTATGATTCATCTATTTCTGATATTGTCATGAATTCAATATACTTTTTAGCTATCTAAGAACGCAGTATCAATAATTAAAAAATCTTCAGCGTGAGGGGAAAACAATGACAATGAACAACATCAAGCGCTCAGCTTTATTTCTGCTACTCACTTTTTTCGCAGCTGCCAGCATTCAGGCACAAGACTTCAGGGAGGCACGTCCCGCACGATTGGGATTGGACGCTGACCGCTTACAAAATCTCGACAACATCTTGCAAAGCTATGTTGACGATGAACAAGTAGCCGGCAATGTCACACTCATTCTTCGAAACGGCCGCATTGCCTATTTTTCTGCAAAAGGTATGCAGGATATGGAGGCTGGAGTTCCCATGGAAGAAGATTCGATTTTCCGGATTGCCTCCCAGACAAAAGCTATTATCAGTGTCGGCATCATGATTCTTCAAGAGAAAGGCGATTTGCTCATCTCTGATCCACTGAGTAAATATTTGCCTGAATGGGAAACCGCACAGGTTGGAGTACCCAACGACCAGGGCGGACTGGATCTAGAGCCCCTTGATCGTCAAATTACCATCAGGGATCTTTTGACCCATACTTCCGGTATTGGCTATGGCGCCTACACTAACCCGAGAGAAAATCCGATCAACCAGGTCTGGCTAGACGCCGGTTTTACTGGCTGGTATCTCGCCAGTCGCGAAGAACCTATCAGGGAAACAGTCCGAACCATGGCAACACTTCCCTTAATGGCACAGCCGGGCGAGAAGTATATTTATGGTTATAACATCGACATCCTTGGCGCAGTCATCGAAGTCGCCAGCGGCGAGCAACTGGATGAATTTTTGGACGACGAAATCTTTACCCCTCTGGGCATGGACGACACTCATTTTTACTTACCCTCGGAAAAAACCAGTCGACTGACGAAAGTTTATCTGGGTATTGGCAACCCCGACGGCGGCCTTATACCAGCACCTGATGAAGGTAGCATGCAAGGCCAGGGCGAATACGTGACTGGCCCACGCACAAACTTCTCCGGTGGCGCAGGACTATTATCTACAGCTAGCGACTACGCTAAATTTCTGCAAATGACATTAAATGGCGGACAACTGAACGGCGAGCGAATACTCAGCCCTAAATCAGTTCAACTAATGACAGTTGATCATCTCCGCGGCATCCCGTTTCAGGAGGGAAGCGGTTTTGGCTTGGGCTTCGGCGTACTTAAAGACCTGGGTGCCAGAGGTGCGCTGGGTACTGTCGGCGAATACCGCTGGGGTGGTGCATACCACTCTACTTATTGGGTTGACCCAGTGGAAAACCTGGTCGTGGTCTATATGAGCCAGCTAAGGTCACCCAATCCCGGACTGGACGATTACGACAAGCTGCGGGCAGGAATTTATTCAGCAATAGTTGAAAGCAACTAAATACGAATAAACAGCCTGAACCAAAAGAAAAAAGCCTGCTTCTTGTTATGGAAGCAGGCTTTTTTTATGAAGTTTCAAAAAGCTATGGCTAGCGAGTGATTTTAATCCAGATGAAATACTTTGCTAAGCGGATGGCTCGACGGGGAGTTGTCATCATTAGTCAACATAATATCGGACATATACGCCCACCACTTCTTCACCACTGGATGATCTGGAAGGTCGTCCATACGATGATCACTAGTTCGCTTTAGAACCGCAAAAAGCTTATTTGACGCTTCCTCGTAAAAAATCGAATAATCCGACACCCCCGCCTCTTCAAGTGCCGTCACCAGCTCAGGCCAAATCTCATCATGTCTTTTTTTGTACTCTGCCTCCATTCCAGGCAACAGCGTCATTACAAAAGCGACTTTTTCCATATGGTTCCTGCCAACCGATTACTGGTTTATGTATTTTTCAAACAGATCAAAAAATTCCTTGGCTTGCTCTTCATTTTCAGACGCCAAGTTCATCGACTCACCCGGATCCTTGAGAATATCGTATAACTCAATTTCGCCATCGAGTCCGTAACGAACCGCCTTCCAATCACCTTTGCGAGCGGCCTGAAAGGTTTCGCCGATAATGCCGGAATTAGGATCCCCTGCCTGTTTGCCAAATTCCCAATAAATGATCCGTTCATCTATTTTTCCAGGTTGATCATTAAGCAGGCTAGCTATCGACACACCGTTTGTGCTTACTCGCGGCACCAAATTTAAATCGACACCAGCTATATCAGCAAAAGTAGGCAGCACATCTGCAAATGACCATGGCGTGTCATCAGTACGAGCCTGCTTAATTTTTTCAGGCCACTGCATCAGCATAGGCACATGAATTCCGCCATCCAGCAAGTCTCGTTTCTGCCCCCTGTAGGGATATGCTGCTCTCAGGTATTCGGGATCAGCGCCTCCCTCAGCATGTGGGCCGTTGTCAGAGGTGAAGACGATCAGGGTATTGTCCAAAATGCCTTTTTCATCCAGCACCGAGATAATCTGGCCAACGTAATCATCCAGCGCTGTAACCATACCTGCCAGAGTCGCATTGGGTCTTTCCACGGGCTCCGGGTAATACCATGCATATTGATCATCCGGAGTACCTGTCGCCATTCCAGTGTAGGGCGTTTCATCTAGCTGGTATTGATTGCTGTACTTTTCGGGCACCGCCAATTCAGCATGAGGGGAGGTATAAGCCAGCATGACAAAGAATGGGTTATCTCGTGGCTGCTCAATAAAACTGATCGTCTCTTCGGTAAACAGCTCTTGGGCGTAGGCACCTTTTTTGCCACCCTCATTCTCTTCAATACGAAGCTTTTTCCCGTCGCGCCACAAAAATTGGGGGTATTGTCTATGGCCTTCCAGAATTGAATACATGCCGTACCAGGTATCAAACCCCATAGCCAATGGATCGGTTACTCCCATCTGCGAGCCAATTGAGTATTTCCCAAAGAGAGCCGTGTCATAACCGCCCTGCTTTAACACGTGCGCGATTGTCACGTCGATTTGATTGAGCCGTACGTTGTTGGAGTTGTCTCGCATTAAACGACCATCCCTGCCTGTGAATAGCGACACTCTGGACGGAGAACAAACGGTACTTCCAGCATAGGCCTGATCGAATCGAATGCCATTACTTGCCAATTTATCCAGATTGGGCGTTCTAATCGGCGTATTGCCATAACTTCCAATCTGGTTGAAACCCAGATCGTCTGTCAGGATAAACAGGATGTTGGGCTTATCATTGGCAACCACATGGGCATGAAATGCTAATCCTGACAGCAATAGACAAAAGGTCACTAGCGATTTAAGTGCTTTATATGTATTCATATATCAGTTCTCCCCAAGAGCCAGCTTTCGCCAATCTTTCTGGTAATTTGTCAGGCCCTCAATTTGGGCAGCTTGCACAATTTCAAAGTCACTAAATTCAGGCGGTAGTTTTTTCTGCCCTCGCGTAAGGCTCCAGGCGCCTTTAATCGTGCTGGCATTGTCGTTCGACACAAACACTTTTTGCTGTGGACGTAACTGAGCCAGAAGCTGGCAAAGCAGAGGATTTTTTTGTGAGGCACTACCAAACAAAATTGGGCCCTGTGCATTTAGTAGTTCAAGCTCATAATCCACCATTAGTGACAGATAAAGTGTTGCCAATGAAGTTCCTGAATCCACCGTGCCTGTAAAGTGTCCGGAAGCGGAGTTCTGTCTGAAAGGCCCAGTACCTGTTTCAAATGGCGGCACTGCATATACCTTGTCATCAATAATAGTTTGGATGCTTGCCTGAGTTACTGGCTCATCTGTCGTAACTCCGGCTAGCTGACAGATTTTTTCAAATTCCCTTCCACCCATAAATCGCGCACAGGGGACAGGGTTTCCATTTACATCGACATTGGCAAGCATATCCCGGGACTCCAGCAAATCCTTGCCCGGATTACCAACCGCCATAACGATTAGCCAGGTGCCTGTGGAAACGACATTAAAGGGTGAACGCAGCTCTGAGGACAGATAACGCGCCAAACTGCCGTTGGAATCGTGTACGCCGGGGTAAACCATGCATGATGGAGACAAACCCAGATCATCTGCCAGCAATTCCTTAACGGGACCTACGCTGGAATAGCTATCAACCAAAGGAGGTAGCGCGCTCTCAATACCCAAAGTGCTAACCAGGCTCGAATATTCGTGCTTCAAGGGCTCCCAGAGATCGGTATGACAGCCCAGCGAGGTTACTTCCGAAACAAATTGACCAGTTAATTTCCAAACCCAGTACTGTGGATAAAACAAGACTTTGTCCAACTGGCTAAAACGCTCAGGGTAAGTTTGCTTCAGCCACCATATCTGCCTGCCCACATTTAACCCACCGGGAAGATTAGGTGATAACGTTTGAGCATATGCCGGTCGATCTACAGCGTAGCTTTGCCCATCGACCTCAAGTTCTCCCACCTCATAATCCATCACAGGAAACAGTAACTCCTGATCCCACGACAACAAGGCTAGGCAAGCACCATGCGTACTGATGTTTATGGCATCGATACTGAATTCTTCTGCAGCAGCTTTTAGAGTGGACTTCAGCCATACCCAGATGCTCTCAACATCTATGCATGGAAATTTGTAAGCAGAATCTGAACATGGACGGTTGGCGCAGGTCTGAGTCCAGACGGTCTGTCCACTTTCATTCAAAACAGCACCTTTGATGTTGGTTTTACCAATATCAAAAATAAAGGTATACATGAATAGATCTCGCCTAACTTACTTTGGTTTCACCACTTCAGTATCTTGTCGCTCACTCACTATTGCTGACCGAGTCGCTGAAATAAAGTAAATCAGGGTTGGCCAAATGATGTATGCCGCCAACTGATCCAATGACAGGAATTGATTGTAAGAAAGAATCGCCAGCGCCAGACAAGATAGCAAGCATGCCAATGCGATAAAGAACCACCAGTTGCGCTTGAGAGTGGCCTGACGACCCACTTTACCGTTGGCCTCTATGGTTTTTAACCCATCCAGATAGAGCTTTTCTCGTTGCTTGCGTTCAGCCTCCTGCAGCAACTCCTGATCTACTTGATCGGCATATTGTTCGTTAGCCCCCAGCAAGGAAGCCAAAACGGTATAAATAATCATGGCCGAAAACCATGTTGGTATCAGCAGAAAAAACAGATGCAGCCCCATGCGATTGAGAACAAAGGCAATGAGTAAGGAAGAAACCCACGCAATCACCGCCGCCATATTGGTATTCAGTTTCCTGTACTGGGCCCAGTAACGTGTCTTACCGATTCGTGGAAATACCCAATGCTCTGTCACCAGCACCGCTCCTATCGGCGCTATGATCAGTCCCATCAATCCAACAAAATCCATTAGCTTGCTAAAAACGAAAGGAAAACAAGCAATAACCGTGGTCACCACACCAGCAACAGCTGTTACTTTTACCCTGCTCCAGTTCGGGTTGATCGACTGAAAAGCCAGACCTGCTCGATAGATGGTCGGATTAGATGTTGTCCAGCCTGCAATAATGACAGCGATAATCCCCGTCGCGCCCAAGGCTTGATATGCCACACCACCTGCATCCATCTCTGCAATCGTAGTCTGCATTAACATGGCCGCACCTGCGCCCATTATCCCGGCACATATCCAGGCTAAAAAGTGCCCCACAAACATACCCAATGCCGAAAAATATCCATACTGGTACTTGCGGGCAAAGCGCAAAATGGTCATATCTGACAGGCCGCCATGCATCGCCAGATTACAGACCCAGGCAAACGCTGCCACATGCCACATACCAAGTTCACTGCCTGTATCGCGCCAGATATAGGTATCACCCACCAAAAGAAAATCAGAAAAACTGTTAATGCCCTCTATGCCGGGAGTTGCTGATACCAACACTGGCAAAATAGCTAACGCACCGGCAAAAAACATCAGGATCATCCAAGGAGCACAGACTTCAGCAAACTGGGCAACTCGCTTGAACCCTTTTATGGCTATAACAACAACCACTGCGCCAACCCCTAAGGCGACTGCCACAAAACCGACGTTAGTCGGGTACCAGTTAACTTGCGGTGGCAGGTCAAACAAAATACGCACAGCGGAGGCGGATACTGTGATCATGGCTCCGGCCAGAACGCAGAAAAGCGCGCCATTCACAATTGAGTAGAGCTTGACCGTGCCTGGGCCAGCAATCTTTTCTATATAGGCGTATAAAGTAAGACGAGTGTCTACAGCAATTGGCGCACAGACCAGTGCCCAGGTAAGTACCGCCAAAAGGTTACCGATAATCAGGCCGGTTAAGATATCAACCGTACCCACACCCCAGGCAACAAAAAGCGCCCCAATAACAAATTCGGTGCCGGCGACATGCTCACCTGCATAACTCGCGGCAAAGTGTCTGCCAGGCTCCAACCTTTCCGGGCTTACCGGCTCCCTCTCAAATTCCTGAACGCTCATCTGACTTCTCTTTATTAGTTATATGATTTTGCTTTTATTTAACTGGAAACCCACGTAAAGCATTTGTCTCCGAAAGCCTACAGAAAGGCAACTGAATATTACTCGCGAGTGATTCGTTTTGCAATTTTATGATTGATTTTGATTTATACTAGCGTATTATCGCGCAACATAAATCTAACCAATTCAGGATTTAGCTAATTATGTCTCTCACCGGGAAATCTTATTCGCACGTCAATTACGCTTGGGATGATGCGATTGCCGACAGCCTTGATCCCGTAGAAAAGTTGGTTTATCGGTCAAACATACTCGGTGCAGACCAACGCATTACCAACACAGGCGGGGGCAATACCTCTGCAAAAATCATCGAAAAAGACCCTATTACCGGAGAAGATGTAGAGGTTCTGTGGGTAAAAGGCTCTGGCGGTGATCTGCGAACTTCCAAGAAAGAAAACTTCTCCTCTTTGTATCAGGACAAGCTGCTTTCTTTACAAAACATTTATTACGCCAGTACTAAGGTAGGTGCCAAAACACCGATTGAGGATGACATGGTGGGCATGTTTAATCACACCACATTCAATCTCAATCCACGCCCGCCCTCGATTGATACGCCACTGCATTCGTTTGTTCCCTTCAAACACGTTGATCACATGCACCCCAATGCCGTCATCGCGGTAGCCGCCAGCAAAAACTCGCGTGCACTCACTGAGGAAATCTGGGGTGGTGAGTTGATATGGACTGAATGGCAACGTCCAGGATTTGATCTGGGTATTCAACTACAGAAAATTTGCGAGGCCCACCCTGAGGCAAAAGGCGTTCTTTTAGCCGGTCACGGCGTGATTAACTGGGCAAATGATAATAAGGAATGCTACGACCTCAGTCTGGATATTATCGAAAAAGCAGCCGAGTTCATCGAATCGAAAGATAAAGGCGAAATGACTTTCGGTGGTAAAAAATACCAAACACTTGAAGAGTCTGAGCGCCAAAAGGTTCTGGCTGAGATTCTGCCCTTCTTGCGTGGACAGGTGTCCGGGGAAGCAAAAATGATTGGCACCGTGCAATGTGACGATGCCATTTTGCGATTTGTTAATTCCGTCGATGCCCCAAGACTGGCTGAATTGGGTACATCCTGCCCCGATCATTTTTTGCGAACTAAAATCAAACCTCTTTATGTCGCCTGGGATCCCGTATCTGGGAACATTGAAGAACTCAAAAGGTTGCTCAAGGAAGGGATCGAACAATACAAAGCGGATTATCGTAAATACTACGAGGACTGCAAACACGAAAACTCTCCAACTATTCGACCGTCCAATCCATCGATTTGCCTGATTCCCGGTATTGGAATGATCGCCTGGGGGAAAAACAAGAGCGAATCCAGGGTAACGGCAGAATTTTATAATTGTGCCGTCGAGGTCATGCGAGGTGCAGAAGCCATCGATGAATATATTGCCCTACCCCAACAAGAAGCCTTTGATATTGAATACTGGCTACTGGAAGAAGCAAAATTAAAGCGAATGCCAAAGGAAGCACCATTGGCCCGTGATGTGACGATCGTCATCGGGGCGGGAGACGGTATTGGCAAGGCCACAGCTCACCGCCTGGCTCGGGAAGGGGCACATGTCGTCTGCGCCGACTTGCGAGTTGATGCTGCCGAGTGCACAGCTAAAGAGCTCACCGACAAATATGGTGTAGGAATCGGCGTTGCCGGCAGTGGCATTTCCAGTTGCGGTCCGGCTATTGCCCTACAGGTTGATATTACTGACCGCAGCAGCGTCGCAGCCATGCTGCAAGAAGTGACATTGGCCTATGGCGGCATCGATAAGATCATCGTTACTGCCGGCGTGTTTCTGGCCCCAGGCCAGAATGCTATGGATAACGACGATATGTTTGATATTAGCTACGCCGTCAACGTTAAGGGCGGTTACATTGTTGCCACTGAAGCGGGCAAAATCTGGAGAGCGCAATCATTTCCCGGGGCCCTGGTACTTACAACGAGCGTTAACGCCGCTGTGGCGAAAAAAGGATCGCTGGCCTACGACACCAGCAAAGCCGCTGCCAACCATTTAGTTCGTGAACTTGCCGTCGAACTGGCACCTCTGGTCAACGTTAACGGCCTGGCACCTGCAACCGTCGTCAAGGGCAGTACCATGTTCCCGCGGGATCGGGTTATAGCCTCCCTGAGCAAATATAATATTGAATTTAAGGAAACGGATGACGATGACCATCTGCGCGAACTGCTGGCCAACTTTTATGCACAACGTACACTGACCAAGCAAATGATTACACCTGAAGACCAAGCCGAGGCGGCCTATCTTCTGGTATCCGGCCAGTTAAGCAAAACCACAGGGCAAATTATTAGTGTGGACGGTGGCTTACACGAAGCCTTCCTGCGCTAGGCCGGACATAATCTAGGGGTTAACTCATGAAAACGATGATCGACAGCAATTTGGTTGCTGAATCCAATAAGAAACTACATTCGGAGCTTCTGACTGACTACGACGCATTGGGTGCACAACTGGAACGTCGCGGTATCAATATCGACTGGGTTACCGAACAGGCGATGAACTTTGCCGTCGCATTACCGAGCTGGGGTACTGGAACAGGGGGAACGCGTTTCGCACGCTTTCCCGGTATCGGTGAGCCGCGCAATATTTTTGAAAAACTTGAAGACTGTGCAGTCATCAATCAAATGTCCCAATGCACCCCGACAGTCTCCCCCCATTTTCCTTGGGACCGGGTCGATGATTTTAGCGAATTACGCCAAAAGGCTGATAGCCTTGGCTTGTCATTTGATGCCGTCAATTCAAACACCTTTCAGGATCAGCCAGGACAACCGCTCTCATACAAATTTGGTAGCCTGACGCACACTGACCCCAAGGTTCGCGAGCAGGCCGTTGCCCATAATCTGGAGTGTATCGAATGGGGAAAAGCGCTGGGATCTGAAAACATCACCGTATGGATAGGCGACGGTTCCAATTTTGCCGGCCAGTCTCACTTCCAAAGGCAGCTTGAGCGATATCTGGAAAGCACGCGTACGATCTACAACGCCCTGCCTGAAAACTGGCAAATGTTTATCGAGCACAAGATGTTTGAGCCCTCTTTCTACTCTACTGTGATACAGGATTGGGGTACCAACGTACTCTGTGCAATGGAACTGGGTCCTAAGGCCAAGTCACTGGTCGATCTAGGACACCATGCCCCCAATGTAAACATTGAAATGATTGTCTCGCGCCTGATTCAATTTAAAAAACTTGCCGGTTTTCACTTCAACGACAGCAAGTATGGTGATGACGATCTGGACAGCGGCTCTCTGCATCCCTACCAGCAATTTCTAATTTTCAATGAATTGGTTGATGCCGAATATCGCAAGCAGGAAAGCTTTAATCCTGCCTACATGCTTGATCAGTCGCATAACGTCTCTGACCCGATCGAAAGCCTGATTAATTCAGCTGCAGAAGTTCAACGTTCTTACGTTAAAGCACTGCTGATAGACCGCGAGGCTCTATATAGCTATCAGGATAGCAACGATGCACTAATGGCCAGCAACACCATGAAAGCGGCCTTTAATCTGGATGTATCGCCTATTTTGGCAGCAGCACGTGAAAAATCTGGTGGCGCGATAGATCCAATTGCTTGCTATCGTTCCAGTGGCTATCGTCAGAAAGCGGCCAGGCAGCGGCCAAGCTCAGGCCAGCCAAGCTCAGGCATCGTCTAATCAATTAGAAGAATTTTGAAAGGATTACCAGTCACTCTTGATGACCGGCACTACTCCTCAGGACGTTTCTGCGCGTTCAGATACCGTGATGACATCAATCCCTTCACTCTCAAACATGGCCACGGCTTTTTCATCTGCCTTGTCATCCGTGATCAGGGTGTCGACGTCTCGTAACTGACTGAAAATAAAATTACTACGCGTTCCTATTTTTGAACTGTCCGCAAGGATGAAAAGTTTGTCGGCCTGTTTGCGGAGTTTCTGCTCAGTTCGGATTAACAGTGGATCAGACTCCATAACTCCAAAAGAACCTATACCCGGGGTACCCATAAACATTTTCGTAGCGTGGTAATACTGGATGGTGTCGTTTTCAAACGCGCTAAGAATGATGCCCTGCTTGCGATACAACTCGCCACCAGGAAGGGTAACCTGATTTTCGCTGTTCATCGCCAGATCTTGCGCCAGATAAAAGGAGTTGGTCAGGATCTTTAGCTTCCTGTGAGCCAGAAACTCACTCATCATGTAGGTTGAACTTCCGCCATTGATGATGATTGATTCCCCTTCCTGACAAAGCTCGACCGCTTTTTGCGCAATCAAACGTTTAATTTCTGGCTGCTTTTCTTTGTTTATCAGGAATGCAGAGCCTTTCAGGCTAGTACTCTTGGTCGTGCTTGTAGAATCTAGAATGCTTTGGGCACCACCACGAATTTTCCTGATCAGTTTCTGTTCCGCCAATTTTGTAATGTCACGCCGAATCGTGGCCTGCGAAGACTTTAATTGATCGGTTAACTCCGGAACGCTGGCAAACGTTTGCTCGTCAAGAATATCCAGTATTGATTGGTGACGCTGCTTTTCCAGCACGTTTCGACTCTCCAATGAGTTATAGAATGACTAATTATGATCAATATTGACGTGTTTCAATAACTAGATCAACAAAAAACATTTTAGAATCAGTCAGATAGCGAGCGCCATTTCGATAAAAACCATTCCTGGAGCTGGGTAAATAGAGTTTATTAGAAGATAAAAAATACGGCCCTCAGTAATGAGGGCCGCAATAACGATTAATTCAGTCTATACATTAACTTTCTTTTGATCCAATCACAGCTCCTGGCTCGCCAACAACGCCGGGTTGGCCGGATTTCTTACGATCATATAACCAAATAATGCCAAAGACCGGCAAAAGTATAATTGGCACGATGGCAACAGACTGGAAAGACTCTACTGAGGCATAACGTATAACCTCTTGCATGGCCTCTGGTGACAGTGTTGCCAAATCAACGCCACCTGCCGCTTCGGCTCTTGCGGAATCAAAGATAGCGCCCATTTGGGGCAATACAAACTGGATAGACATACCTCCGGCAAAGCCCATCAGCCCCATAGCCACTGCGCCGCCTCTTGGGAACCGGTCGGAGGTAATTGCCAGCATGGTTGGCCACATGTAGCAGACACCTGCACCCCAGACTGTTGCGGCTGCAAATGCCAGCAAAGGCGTATTCGCGATACTTAGCAAATAAAGACCAATACCCGCAGATAGACAAGAAACAAACATCAAGCCCATCGAGGAAATTCGCTCAGCAATTGGGCCGGCGAAATGGCGCATGACAAACATCAGGCCACTCACGTAGACCAGAAGTAAAATGCCTTCCATACCAACGATGTTGGACAGGGAAATATTTACCCACTGTCCGGGTGCCAGCTCGGAGGCAGCAGTGAAATACATGCAAACCCAGAATACCCAGAACATGGGGCGCTTAACCAGTTCCTTAAACATGTCCCCATAACTAACACCGGTAGCAACCCGCTCCGTAACCGGAAATATTGAGGTAAACACCATCCAGGCAAGTGCTACTGCGGGCAACATAAGAACCAGCATGTTTAGCTCCCAAGGCAATCCGAGACGGGAGATGGCAACGCCTAAAAGCCCGCCGACCACAATACCCGCGGGCCACCAGGCATGCAGAATATTTAATCGATGCGTTTTTTCCTCAGGGTACAAGGCAGCGACCATCGGGTTAGAGGCTGCCTCTACTGCCCCCCAGCCAAAGCCGGTAAGCATCAAGCTGGAAAAGACGATCAGCTGGATATACTCGCTGGCAGGCATGAAAGCGGCAGCCAGCAGGCCAAGCGCACCTACCACATAGCCTAATGCCGAAATAAGCAACATACGTTTCATGCCTATGAGATCGACCAGTGCACTGCCAAAAAGCAGGGTTAGTGCGAAGCCGGTAAAGGTCGCCCCCAGAGCTTCACCCACCATCGAAGCAGAGTTAGCCATATCAATCTTGTCATAGATTTCGTGCTGAAGATTTGGCGCAATATTTGCGCGCACAGCAAACCCGAGCCCAATCATGAATATCGACAGGTTACCTACATAATAGAGACGTTTGCGGTCTATGTTTTGGTCTGTCATTTTTTCTTCCCCCAGTGTTATTTTTTTCCAGCGCAAGCTGAATCTATCTACTATTTAAATCTGCAGAATCTATTATCAACACACTGCCCCCAGTTGATAAATAACTCCTCAGACAAAAAATCCTGTTCTTATTAAATCCCCAGGCAATTTCTCCCCGGAGAAGACCAGATTTTCGCCCGTGAAAACCATGGCCTAATAAACACTTTTCCTAATACCCCGACTATACCAACATGGTCTTGTATGCGTTTATTTATTTCAGCCCCAAAATACGCTTATTCGAATCTTCATCAGCCGCATCCCCGGCAAAATCATCGAACGCTTTTTCAGTCGTTCGAATGATGTGCTCATTGATAAAGTCAACGCCTTCCCGAGCACCATCTTCCGGATGTTTCAGGCAGCATTCCCATTCCAGCACAGCCCAGCCATCAAAATCATACTTGGCAAGCTGACTGAATATGGCCTTGAAATCGATTTGACCATCACCCAGGGAACGGAAACGACCGGGGCGATCTTTCCAGCCCTGATAACCGCCATAAATGCCACTGCGCCCAGTCGGATTGAACTCGGCATCTTTCACATGAAACATCTTGATTCGGTCATGATAAATGTCGATGAACTGCACATAATCCAGTTGCTGCAGAATGAAGTGGCTTGGATCATAGAGAATATTGCATCGAGGGTGGTTACCGGTCGCTTCCAGAAAGCGCTCAAAGGTCACGCCATCGTGAATGTCCTCACCTGGATGGATTTCGTAGCAGACATCCACTCCAGCATCATCGAAGGCATCCAGAATAGGCAGCCAGCGTTTGGCCAATTCTTCGAATCCGGCTTCGACTAAACCGCTTGGTCGTTGGGGCCATGGGTAAACCGTATGCCAAAGCAGTGCGCCAGGAAAGGTCACATGCGCGGTCAGACCAAGGTTTTTGCTGGCCTTCGCGGACATCATTAGCTGTTCAACTGCCCACTTTTGACGCTCTTGGGGTTTACCGTGTAATTCCGGCGGAGCAAATCCATCAAATAATTCATCGTAGGCGGGATGCACTGCAACCAGCTGTCCTTGAAGGTGAGTAGATAATTCGGTGATTTCCACACCGTTGGCAGCACATATGCTCTTTAATTCATCGCAATAATCAACGCTCTCCGATGCAAGCTTAAGATCGATTAGTCCTGGCTCCCAAGTTGGAACTTGCACGCCTTTGTATCCGAGATCTCCCGCCCACTTGGTAATATTGTGTAGCGTATTAAAAGGGGCTTCCGGACCGGCAAATTGCGCGAGGAATATAGCGGGGCCTTTCATCTTAGACATATATCAACTCCTGAAATCAGTTAACTGGAAAAGGCTGCCATTTGACATCACTGGCGCTGGCAGCCACGGCCAACTCTATAAAGGTCATACCGCGAACAGCAGCATCGATCCCTGGCAGGTCGATCGCACTTTTAGCAGGCTCCCTGCCCTCTTCTCTCGCACGAACCTGTTCTGCAAAAGCGACGTAGAGATTGGCAAAGGCCTCCAGATACCCTTCTGGATGACCGTGGGGGGTGCGCGTATATGTCGTTGCCATTTCCCCCAGATAGCCATAGCCAGTGCGCAGCATCTCTGTGGGTTTATCATTGTATTTTAACCAAAGGGTATTGGGCTCCTGCTGGCTCCATTCCAAACCGGCCGTCTCACCATAAACCCTTATTTTCAGTGCGTTTTCTTCACCTACACTAACCTGACTCGCCATCAGGACGCCTTTGGCGCCATTGTTAAATCGCAGCAGCACAGACCCATCATCGTCCAGCACTCGGCCTTCAACAAATGACGTCAAATCGGCACATATTTCGGTAATTTCCAGGCCTGTCACAAACTCTGCCAGGTTTGCCGCATGAACACCTATATCCCCCATACAGCTACTGCAACCAGACTTTGCAGGGTCAAGACGCCAAATATCATCTTCCGGGGCTTCCGCCAGCCAGCCCTGGGGATATTCCACAACCACTTTGCGTATTTTCCCCAGCTTGCCTTCAGCCACTCTGGCACGGGCTTCCTTAACCAGCGGATAACCAGTATACGTATGGGTTAAGCCATACAGCAGGCCTGTTTCTTCAAGCAACGTCTTAAGCTTGAGGGCCTCCTCGAGATTCAGTGTGGCGGGCTTATCTGACATCACATGAAAGCCAGCTTTAAGCGCGGCTTCAGCAACAGGAAAATGCAGGTGATTGGGCGTAACAATAGCAACGAACTGCATGCGCTCGTTTTCAGGCAGCGCCGCTTCGGACTCCATCATTTGCCGAAAGTCGCTGTAAACTCGCTCCGGCGCCAGATAAAGTGCCTGACCCGAGCGTTTGGCTCGCTCAGGATCACTGCTGAAAGCACCGCAGACTAATTCTATTTCACCATCAATGGCTGCCGCGATACGGTGCACTTCACCGATAAACGCGCCCTCACCGCCACCAACCATTCCCATTCGAAGTTTTGACATTGAATAGCTCCTATATATTTATAAGTCGTCAGACTTGACCATTGCCCACAACAATTTTCCAATTATTGATAAAGTGCCATAACCGCACCAAGATGTGTCTGATAACGTTCATAGCACTCTGCATAAATCGGTACATGCTGTGGATTTGGGTCACAACTCCTCGACAAGTCTGTCTCAAGAACCTGATCAACCAGACTCTGTAGACTCGCCTTAGTCACCGGGCCTTGCTCGTGTACCCAGGCCGCCTGGAGAGCTGCTCCCAGAGCAGCACCTTCATCGTTTATCTGCACGGAAACAGGCACATCAAATATGTCGGCAACGATCTGTCGCCATGCAGCACTGTTCGCGCCACCACCTGTAAGACGGGCAGAAGTAATCTCACAACCCTGAGCACGAAATGCATCCAAACCCGAGCGTAAACCAAATATTGCAGATTCCATGGCCGAGCGTAGCAGGTTATCTGCCGTGTAATTTGTTTGATTCAGGCCAAAAATACACCCTTGGCCCCTGGGCAAGTTGGGCGTGCGCTCACCCTGGAAGAACGGCATGGTGACAACACCTGCCGAGCCCGGGGGAACACGATTGATTCTGTCATCCAACTCTGGCAACGAGACCCCCAGAACGTTTCGGGTCAACTCGGTGGTAACCGTACAGTTCATGGTGCAGAGTAATGGCAACCAGCCACCCGTCGAGTCGCAAAATGCTGCCAGAGATCCCTGCTGATCTATGACTGGCTGATCACTGTAGGCAAACATGGTTCCGGAAGTGCCGAGACTGACAGTTAAGCGGCCCGGAATAATGTTTCCAGTACCAATGGCTGACATCATGTTATCGCCCCCACCACAACTGAGGGGCGTGCCCGCTGGAATACCCAGTTCAGAGGCAGTTTTATCACGAACAGAACCGATAAAGCTTTCCGGCGAAACCAGTTGCGGCAGGCAGCCAGAGAGATCACGATCGCTGTCGACAGCTGCCAGCATCGCCGAATGCCAGTTTCGGTTTCTGACATCCAGCAACCCAGTTCCAGAAGCATCACCACACTCCATGACGCGCTCACCGGTCAGATAAAAATTGATGTAATCATGGGGAAGCAGGACCGTATCCAGTTGTTGGTAAAGCTCCGGATGGTTTTGTTTTAACCAGAGGATCTTCGGGGAGGTATACCCTGGTAAGACAGCGTTACCTGTTTCGGCGATACATTTCTCCAGGCCACCAAATGACTGGGTTATCTGATCACATTGCACGGAAGTTGCTGTATCACACCAAAGTTTGACTGGTGCCAGAACCGAACCATCGGCAGCCAACGGCACAAACCCGTGTTGTTGGCCGGAGACACCTATAGCCTTTATCGATTGACGAATATCCTTATCGATGGATTCCATACAAGAGCGCAATCCACTAATCCACCACTGTGCCTGCTGTTCGCGCGTACCATCGTCTCGACTTATCATCTCAAGCGGTGAAGAGGCTTGGGCAACCACAGATTTTGACTCGACATCAAAACACAACGCCCTGACACTCTGTGTACCTACATCTATGCCCAGGAAAACACTCACTTTGCAATAAACCTCAAATATTGAACCAACGGGTACTTACAACGATACATACTAAATATTGCCTGCCTTGAGTTGCTTGACTGCGTAATCTACTGCACGCGCCGTCAAAGCCATAAAGGTAAGTGACGGGTTAACACAAGATGCCGACGTCATACTTGCACCATCAGTAACAAATAGATTGGGGACGTCGTGAGCCTGGTTCCAGCGGTTGAGCACCGAGGTCTCGGGATCGTGCCCCATTCGGGCCGTACCCATCTCATGGATACACATGCCACCCTTGGCGTTTTCGTCAAAGCCCTCCACGTTAACCGCACCCGCCGTTTTGAGCATCTCGACACCCTGCTCAACCAGATCGCGGCGAATTTTCATTTCATTCTCGCCCCAGGCGAAGTGGAACTTGATTTGAGGAATGCCGTATCGGTCTTTTTGACTCTCGATTAGTTCCATTCGGTTGTTTTTATCAGGCAAGCATTCGCCAAATCCGGATATGCGCATTCTCCAGGGACCGGGCTTACGCAAACTGTGCTTATAGTCCGCACCGAATCCGGGGGTATTTACCGCGTTACCTATACCATCCAAACGAGAAGCACGGCCCTGATAGTTATAGCCACGCACAAAATCAACATCATCGTTGTCTTTTACGTTGCGGAAACGCGGAATATAAATACCACTGGGCCGGTTTCCGTAGACCACTTTGTCTTCGAATTCTCCCGGAAAGATTCCCTGGGCACCGGCTCGATAAGTGTGGTCCATTAGATAGTGACCCAGCGCGCCACTGCGGTTAGCCAAGCCGTTGGGGAAATGCTCCGATCTTGAATTCATCAATATTTGGGTACTGCCAACCGTGGAAGCACAGAGGAATACCAACTTACCAGTATAGGTGGTCCGTTTCAGGGTATTTGCGTCAATAACGCGCACCCCTGAAGCACGTTTGGTCTCAGGATCATAATCGACCCCTTCGACCACCGAGTCCGATATGAGGGTTAGATTGCCAGTAGCCCGTGCAGCCGGCAGTGTGGAGCTTTGCGTGGAAAAGTAAGCCCCAGCAGTGCAACCCTGCTGGCATGGTCCGCAATAGTGACATGCGGCCCTCCCGTTATGCGGCTGTGTCAGAACTGCTACCCGACCCATGGTGAGTATTCGGTCGTCATAGTTCTGCTCCAGCCTGGCCTTGATTGCCTTCTCCATGACGTTCATCTGCAAAGGCGGAAGAAATTCTCCGTCGGGCAGGTGAGGAAGATTTTCGGCCTGACCACTGACACCGATAAATTTTTCTACATGGCTGTACCAGGGTGCGATGTCTTTGTAACGAATAGGCCAGTCAACACCATGCCCATCTTTTTTGTTGGCCTCAAAATCAAGATCACTCCATCGGTAAACCTGGCGGCCCCACAATAGGGACTTGCCGCCGACAACCCCAGCCCGATACCAGATAAAGTCCTCGCCTTGGTCCACATAAGGATTCTGTTTGTCGTTGTTATAAAAATGACGGGTTTTCTCGTTAAAAGCGTACTGGGTACTTTGTACCGGATAATCTTCTTCATAGAGATCACGAAGGGGTTTCCCACCAAATGGGACTTCCCATGGTGGGGTATGCTCACCCTTGTAGTCCTTACCGTGTTCAACCATTCGCCCCCGGTCCAACATCAGTACCTTAAGACCTTTTTCGGTCAGTTCTTTGGCCGCCCAGCCACCACTCACCCCGGAGCCGACGACGATGGCATCAAATTGAATCGTGCTCATAATTCTAATTATCCGTATTCACAATAGTTCTGTTCAGTGCACTTAGCTGACACCAGCTTATGAAGTCCACTGACGCCCGACTCGACTAAAATCGAAGTCGCCATCGTATTGGCCAGGCATAGGGAGGTATCTCCATTCCTGTTTCGCACCGACTTCTGATGAGTAGTAACCAACCACAACCAGCTCTTTAATTTGATCAAAAAATGGGGGCTGCTCTGCTGCTCGTGTGTTCTCGTTAATATGGAATTCTTTAGCCAACTGCTCTTGTTTGCGCAGAGCTTCTAAACGTAGAGAGTCGCCCGCAACAGAAAAAGTACTCCCATCGACCGCGCTACAATATTGATTCAGGTCGTTAAGCCCTTGGAAAAAAGCCTTGCGCTCATCCAGGTTGTACCATTCGCTAACAATCGTCGCGATAAAATCCGGCACACCCGCTTGAATGGCACCCGGAGTATCTGTGGTTGGGATAATCATTTCGGATAGGGCAGATACACTGGTTTGCTGATCCGCATTAAAGATAGTGCTAACGAGTCCAGAATGAATAGGGGCTGCAGCCATCAACGCCTTTGATACAGAGCCGCTAACTGCTCCCCCCAAAACCAAACCAGAGAATTTAATTAAATTTCTTCGGTACATGATCACTTCTCCAAAAAATATCTGTGGACATGATTTTTTGTAAAGTTGGCTTCTCACCTGGCAAGCACTAGCGGAAACTCAAAAATGACCGTTCACCCTAAATGTGCGTTATATCGTTATTTATTGTTATCGCACTTTTTCTAACTTCTATCTCTCATGATAAATACCGCACTTTCTTGGGTGCAAGTTAACACTTCGAGAGAAACACCGAGTTTAGTCCTGCTGCGTCATCTGGCACTAGCAGAAAATCTGGTATCATCCGGACAAAATCGGCAATTGCTTGCGTTAGAGGGGATTAGAATGACGGCTGATAAAGTCCTGCACAAGACGGAAAAAACCTTTTTCAGCCAGACGGATTTCAACCAAATACTGGGCGCTTTCGATATCCTTGAGCGGACACTCGTTTGGGTGAAGGACATTGATAGCCGAATCATGTTCGCCAACAGTTTTTTCATCTACCAATACGGAGCAAGCAGTCTTGATCAGCTCATCGGCAAAAATGACTATGACTTTTTACCGCCAGATATGGCACGTAAATTTATCGCGGACGACAAAAAAGTGTTGTCTGGTGTTCCGGTTCGCGAACGGCTCGAACTAAATATTCAGCGCTCAGGTGAAATAGCCTGGTTTGAAACCAGCAAGTACCCGCTCAAATCAACAGATGGAAAAGTAATAGGCACATACGGCTTATCACGCCGCAGGGACAAAGTTAGTATCCCCTTGGCGGCAGTGCAGCAACTGGAAGTATCTCTCGACTATATCCGCACAAATTACGCCAGTGACATTGAAATTTCTGAGCTGGCGCGCGTCTCATTTGTTTCTATAAGCACTCTTGAACGACGCTTCAGGAAATACCTAAACCGCTCTCCGAAACAATTCATTAATGAAATCCGGCTGGAACAGGGAAGGCGCCTTCTGCGCGACACTAACGAGCCAATCGCTAGCATTGCCGCGAGTATTGGCTTCCCGGACCCGAGTTATTTTGCTCGCCTGTATAGCCGCTGGTATGGGTGCTCACCGACAGATTTTAGGCATCAACTGGCGAATCGCTAGCCTGACCTACCAGATTTGACTCTCGGTAATTCAGACAACCTGCCTATTTGTGTATTCAGTTTGATTGTGTATTGTTGCGCCAATTAGCCAATATAAGAACAAAATCATCGCGGAGAAAACCATCAAATGAACACTCTGATTCGGATTGTCGGGACCTTGATAATCCTAAACGGCCTCTTATCAGGAGCAGCTTCGGCAGAAGATGGCTATGATCTCTGGCTTCGTTATCAACCCCTTCCTGATACCGAACGTGAAATTCTCACGCATAATGCAACCGCCCTGATTACACCAGAAAACCCCTCTGCAACAACGCAGGTGGCAATCAATGAAATGCAGCGAGCATTTCACGGATTTACTGGGAACCACTTGCCAATTACTTCAGAAATCACTCAGGGAACTATCCTAATTGGCACACCGGACAGCTCGACAGCTATCGCCCGGCTGGCTTTACCTTTTGGCTCAATAGGCAAAGAGGGGTTTCTGCTTCGAAGCATGGAAATCAATGGTTTCAAAACGACCGTCATAGCCGCAAATACTGACCTCGGCCTGCTCTACGGTACATTCGAATTTCTACGTCAGGTACAGACAAAGCAAGACCTTAGCCTGCTGGACATAATCAGCGCGCCTGATATTCAATTACGCGTGTTAAACCATTGGGATAACCTTGACCGGTCCGTCGAACGAGGGTACGCCGGACAATCCATCTGGGATTGGTGGCGACTACCCACCGTGACTGAGCCACGTTACCAGGACTATGCGCGGGCCAATGCTTCGCTTGGTATCAATGGCACCGTATTGAACAACGTCAATGCCCAGCCTGAGGTTCTGCTGCCCCGCTATATTGCCAAGACTGCGGCACTGGCAGATATCTTTCGGCCATATGGCATCCGGGTTTTCTTGTCCGTCCGCTTTAGTTCTCCCATAGAGATTGGCGGCCTTGATACCGCCGACCCCTTGAATCCAGAGGTTCAACAATGGTGGAAAGACAAAGCCGATGAAATTTATCGCCATATCCCAGATTTTGGCGGATTTCTGGTTAAGGCTAACTCCGAAGGGCAACCCGGCCCTCAGGATTACGATCGCACCCATGTCGACGGTGCCAATATGCTCGCAGCAGCACTGGAGCCTCACGACGGAACTGTTATGTGGCGAGCCTTTGTCTACTCCGAACACAATCCGGTAGATCGCGCCAAGCAGGCCTATGATCAATTCAAACCGCTCGACGGGGACTTTGCCGATAATGTTCTGGTTCAGGTGAAGAACGGTGCCATCGACTTCCAGCCCCGCGAACCTTTCCACCCCATGTTTGGCACCATGCCCAATACCCCGTTGATGATGGAATTCCAGATTACCCAGGAATATCTAGGCTTTTCTACCCACCTGGTCTATTTGGGTGCGCTTTATGAAGAAGTCCTAAAGGCCGACACCTATGTTCAGGGTAAGGGCTCTACCGTTGCCCGGGTGATTGATGGTAGCCTCCATGGATATAAGCAAACAGGGATCGCCGGCGTCGCTAATATCGGCGTCGATCGGGACTGGAGTGGCTCGATATTCAATCAGGCTGACTGGTATGCCTTTGGTCGTCTGGCCTGGAATCCGGATCTTGATGCCCGCGATATCGCAGAAGAATGGCTAAAAATGACTTTCTCTACCGATCCTGAATTTGTGCAAACAGCGGCAGATATGATGATGCGTTCGCGCGAAGCCGTTGTTGATTACATGACACCTCTTGGCCTCGCTCACTTGATGGACACAGGACATCACTATGGCCCGGGGCCCTGGGTCAGCGAGCTGGCTCGCCCAGAGTGGAATCCGGTTTACTATCATCGCGCTGACAGTGAAGGCATTGGTTTTGATCGCACCCCGACAGGCAGCAATGCCGTCGAGCAGTATGCCGAACCTCTGGCCCAACATTTTTCTGATCTTGACACCATCGATGACAAGGACTTGCTGTGGTTCCATCACCTACCCTGGGATTACCAGATGAAATCAGGGAAAACGCTTTGGAATGAGCTTGTCAGCCGCTATGACCGGGGCATTGAGGAAGTGGAATCTATGCAAGCTATCTGGGAGAGTCTGAGACCCTATGTGGACCAACAGCGCTTCGAGAGAACAGCTGATTTGTTGGAAGTTCAGCTTGAAGAGGCCAATTGGTGGCGCAATGCCAGCATTACCTACTTCCAGAATGTTAATGGGCTGGAACTGCCCGAAGGTATCGAAGCACCTCCTTATTCCTTGGAGCACTATAAATCGCTCAGCTTCCCTTACGCTCCGGGCATTTAATACAGCTTCTACTAACAAAAAAACGGCTGCCAGAAGCAGCCGTTTTTTATGCAACAAAGCCTAGGCTAAATCAGATTCCTGAATGGGAATACGCCTGATTCGTTTGCCAGTAGCCGCGAATATCGCATTCAGCACGGCCGGCGCTGCCACCGCTATCGTTGGTTCACCTACACCACCCCAGAAACCGCCAGAAGGTACCAGATGTACCTCAACTTCTGGCATATCCACCAGCCGCATCACTTCGTAGGTATTAAAGTTTTGCTGCGCTATTCGGCCATTTTCGACCGTGCACTCGCTGTATAGCAAAGGCGACAAGCCATAAACAAAGGAACCAAAGACTTGTGCCTTCACCTGCTGCGGATTGACCACATAACCCGTATCGGTCGCGGCAACAAGGCGGTGGATTTTTAACTTGCCGTTGGTAACAGAGACTTCAGCCGCCGCCGCCACATAGCTGCCAAACCCCTTAATCTGGGCAACACCACGATGTATGCCCTCAGGGGCCGGTGTATCCCAACCAATGCCTTCAACAACCTTATTCAGCACCGCCAGGTTTTTTGGATGATTTTTCATCAGCTTTCGACGAAATTCCACAGGGTCTTCCCCGGTTTCATGCGCGAGCTCATCAATAAAGCTTTCCATGTACAGGGCATTTTGGTTCAAATTAACACCTCTCCAATAGCCCGGCCGAATATGGGTATTTCGAATCGCATGATCGACCAGCAAATTGGGAAATGTATAACCGATGGCCATATCACCCTCAGCTTCAAGACCCTGGTAGGCCACGGGATCGCCTCGGTCTTCCGTGATGGTCGACGGGTAGGTATAGGAGGTAATAGATTGACCGGAGATACGTACATGCAAGGCCTCTACCTCCCCCTGATCATCCAGTGATGCTCGAAAACGACATTGGGTAACCGGGTGATAGCGGCCATGAAGCATGTCTTCCTCACGGGTCCACATGGTTTTTACTGGCGTGCCAGGAAGTTGTTTAGCGACCAGTGTTGCAATATTGACGTAATCTGTTGCCAGACGACGCCCAAAACTGCCGCCGATACGCATAGTGTGAATTTCACAGGCTTCCTGCGGATGACCGGATGCTTCTGACATGGTCGCCATCGCCACCTCGGGCCTTTGCGTGGGCGCCCACATTTCACATCCTGTGTCTGTCCAAAGTACAGTTGCCGCCAGAGGTTCCATGGGAGCGTGATGCTGAAAGGGGTAGCGATAATCTGCTTCGATAACTCTTGAAGCACTTTTCAGCACTTCCCGCGCATTACCTACCTGATGCCCGACATAAGGGGTATCTGCCGATAAGCCTTCACGCTGCATCTCGGCAATCGACTCACTGGAAACATTCGCATTAGGGCCTTCATCCCACTCAACGGGCAGTGCATCCATGGCTTTTTTGGCGTGCCAGAAGGTATCGGCAACAATGGCAACGGTTTCATGATTAACACGAAACACATGCTTAACACCCGCCATGCCCTCTACCGCGCTTGCATCAAATCCTGCAAGCTCTCCACCATGCACCGGGCAGGTTTTTGAGACGGCTACCAGCATGTTTGGCATGGAAACATCCACGCCATAAACCAGTGAGCCATCCAGTTTGTCGAGGGTATCGAGGCGCTTAACCGGTTTGCCAATAATCTCCCATTTGGAAGGGTCCTTGAGTTCAAGATTTTCCGGGGGCGTCATGCCATCGGCAAGTTCAGCAACCTGGCCATATGTAGTGGTTCGGCCACTTGGCTCATGCGTGATGACCCCTTTGGAAACAGAGCAACTAGAGGCCTCGACTCCCCACTGCTGTGCCGCGGCCTGAATCAGCATGGCTCTTGCCGCCGCTCCACCCCGACGTAGAAATTCGTGGGAGCCCCTGATCGCTGTCGAGCCTCCCGTGGCCTGGGACCCCCAAACATTATTGCGTTCAAGATTTTTACCCGGCTTTACGAGGTCAAAGGAGACTTTATCCCAGTCACACTCAAGCTCTTCAGCCACAAGCTGTGCCAGCCCGGTTAATGATCCCTGCCCCATTTCAATACGAGCAATGCGGATCAGAACTGTTTCATCGGGATTTACCACCACCCAGGCATTCACTTCATCACTTGCCGCTGTCGATTGGGCAAATGCTTTTTTATCCAGAGGGAAAGAGAAGCCAAAAACAAAAGCGCCAGCGGTAGCCCCTGCCCCTTTTAGAAAACCTCGTCGGGAACTGAGCAATTTGTCGTTTTGATCCTTAGTCTGTGCTTTCATCGACATGGCTCCTTAAGATTCGTTTTCATTAATGCGGGCTGCAGCGAGCTTTACGCCTTCCAACACTCGTGGATACGTCCCGCAACGGCAAATATTGCTGATTTGTGTTCGGATCTCATCATCTGAAGGGTTGGGATTTTGCTCAAGGAGCGAGGAAACCGCCATAATCATGCCGGTCTGACAATAGCCACACTGGGCAACATCCAGTTCTGCCCATACTTCCTGCACCGGATGTGTTTCTTCCTGACCCAATCCTTCTATCGTTGTTATTTTTTGATCTTCAGTAACTGCACTAACGGGGTAGACACAGGTTCGTTGGGCAACGCCATCTATGTGCACTGTGCAAGAGCCACATTGGGCAATACCACAGCCGTATTTGGTGCCAGTTAAACCTAAATGCTCTCGGAGAACCCACAGCAACGGGGTATCACCTTCGGCATCCACCTCTACAATGTTTCCATTAACATTGAGTTTCATCATCTCCCCTCCAGGCCAAATCAAATATAGTGTGGCATCTTATTTTTCTAAAAATTAAAGCAGGAACGAGCCAAGCTAAACTGTATGCAGTTCAGTATGACAAATTCCTCGCTTTAACGCATTTACCAATTGGTTATACCCTGAGTTTTTTAAGATCATCCGGGTAATCGATATCTATTTTTGCTTCCGGCATAAAAAACGTTTGCAACTCGCTTGCCGCATTCAACAGTATTCCCTTGGCCCCTGAATCACCCCTGAGCGTCATTAGCCCTGCGAACAGTTTTTTAGGAAAGATAGCCGGAATCCCAAGCGTGTTGTCATATTGGGCACAACAGATGGAATTTGTGTTCTCTAGCCAGCTAGTAATCATTGGCTTTAACTGGGCCGCACCAAGTAGAGGTTGATCTCCTGCGACAAACATCAGCCCCTCATATAGTTCTGATAACTCAGTGGTCACACTGGCAAGCGTCGCCCCTATCCCTTCTGACCAGTTAGGGCTATAAAGTACACTGACATTTTCGAAATTAATTTTGTGCTGTATCTGCTCTGAACGTGCACCGAGAACAACGTAGGCATCAACACCCTCAATTTCAGAGCACTGGTCAATAACTCTCTGAAGCATAAAACTGTCATCAATCTCGGCAAGCTGCTTGGCCTTGCCAAATCTTTTGGATTCACCTGCGGCCAGTATTACCAGGGAAAGTTTGTTCACTTCAGCGACGTTTATCTTGATCAAAAAGAATTTGATGACATTGGGCAAGCGTGGAAAGTGCAATGGATTCAGGAATATCCCCGCCAATATCAAAGCCCATCGGGCCATGCAATACATCTAATACGGAGGAAGAATCGTCTATTTTAGCGATTGCTATGGCCTCTTGCTTGCGATCTACCGGCCCCAAAATACCGACATATCGAAGCGAAGGAACGTTCTGCAGGCACGCTAGCCCTGCCGCATCCTGATTGAGGTTGTGCGTCATGAGTATTGCCGCATCTGCATTAATTTCAAATTCCAAATCCTCCGGACGCTGCCTGAGAATACGCTCGGCATGCGGGAAATCTCCTTCTCTTGCATAAGCTGAACGGTGATCCACCAGCGTGACACGCCAACCCAGGGAGGCTGCCAGGCTAACCAGTGGCCTGGCATCAACACCTCCGCCAAATACCCAAAGATTAATCGGCGGCCGATAGCGGCTTAGTGACCAACGGCTGCTTCCATGTGAGACCAACTGATGGCTTTTGTCCTGATTGTCTAAATCAATCGCTGGGACTTCTGCCTGTGTTGCATTGGCAAGCACAGCCCCGGATTCATCTAGCAAGACCAATGCATTCATGTCTTCTATTGATTCACTATCAATACAATGAAACAAACAACTACTTTTACCCGCTTCCATACGCTCATAGAGATCAGAAAGTAGTTGTTGATGAGCAGCTTCCAGCTTTTGCACCAGAACCTCTACTCGCCCGTTACACCCCAGCCCCAACTCGGCAGCTATGTTGCCTTCATCCATGCTGTCATAAAGTATGCAGCGAGCTTGGTTGAAGGCCAGCACTTTACGAGCATGCAAGCGGATATCTGCTTCCAAACACCCACCACTTACCAGCCCCAAATTTAACCCATCAGGGTTAATCAACATCATGGCCCCGGGAAGGCGGTAGCTCGAACGCTGTTTGCTAACCACTGTCGCCGAGACCCATTCATCTGATGGGTTGTTTCTGAATTCTCTTAAGAGATAAAAAAGATGCGTGCTGATGGGAAAAGTCATTCTGACGTTTTTCGACCCTGTAAATCGTTATAAAAATGAAGGTTACCTAATTCTGTCTACCTTTTGTGTTTTTGCGTATACGCCTGTAGCAAATTTCATGCGACTCGCAGTTCGGAATAGCTTGCTGTAATCTTTATAAAAAAAATAACTATTCGCTTCCTAACAGCGAGGAATTGCATGAACACAAAGATCTCCCGACGAAAAATCCTGCAAATGGCATCAGTGCCTGCCCTGATTCCCTGGGCCAAAGCACAGGCACTTGCACCGACAACGTCAAAGGTTTATCCCGGCATCGATGGCAAGCTCGTTTATGTCCCTGACGATCAGGGGAATATCATCATTGATGCCTCTCACGCTGGATACAAAGGCGGAGGCGTAAATATACCCAGAGTACCCGTTCGGGAAACCATATGGCCGGCAACGGGTGACAGCTGGGAACACTTGCAGTCCGCCATTGACCGAATTTCATCACTGCCTTTGGGACCTGACGGCTTTCGCGGCACTCTATTGCTTAAGGCTGGGTATTACCATCTGTCAAAACCACTAAAAATACAGGCCAGTGGCGTGGTGCTCCGTGGCGAGGGCATGGAAGATAGCGGCACTATTCTTGTAGGCACCAGAACCAGCAATCCTGAAGATACCCGTCGAAAGACACTGGTCGAGATTGGTGGAGAAACAGGCGCCATAGGTCAGGAAAACACAAAACAATCGATTTTGGATGAATACGTGCCAGTAGGCTCACGCAGTTTCAGGGTCTCCTCTGCCCGGCAATTTAGGCCAGGAGACAAGGTAATTGTGCGTCGAAAGAGCAATGACGACTGGATCAACGCTGTGGGTATGAATATTGACACTCCCCAAGGAAGATGGGACAACTTCAATATCGACTGGGACCGTGAAATTGTGGATGTTCAAGCCGACACCATCACGTTCGATGCACCTATCACTTGTGCAATAGAAGCGCGCTGGGGAGGCGGTGAAATCATGAAATATGATGATACCGGACGTATCGAAAATGTCGGTGTGGAAAACCTGCGTGGAGTAGCAGAGTTCGACCCAACTGTTCGTTCGACGGAATACGGTAATATGGATCGGCCAAATTTTGTCGCTGAAGAATATTACGCGGACGAAGACCAATATCGTAATTTCATTATCTTCGGTAATGCCAAAAACTGTTGGGTCAGAAACGCCACTGCCATGCACTTTGTTTATAGCATGGTAGGGACACAGGGCGGCTCCAAATGGATAACCATTCAAGACTGTGTGTCGCGTGAACCGGTCTCAAGAGTCTGGGGGGCGCGCAGATTTACTTTTGGGTTGAGAGGACAGCTCGCGCTGGTCCAACGTTGCCACTCTGATGAAGGGCGACATTCTTTCGTAACCGGGCAGCCCTCTGGAAATGGTAACGTATTCCTTGACTGCTTAGCCACTCGCCCTTACTCATCGAGCGAACCGCACGAACGATGGTCGACAGGAAACTTATACGATAATGTTCAGGCTCCTCTCACTGCAAGATTCTGGAAAGGTATTATTATTGGCTGGGCAGGAGCAAACACTGTTTTCTGGAACTGTGAGGGCGATTTCCTCATTCAAAAACCACCAACAGCACAAAACTACGCCTTTGGTCACATTGGTGTGAACGCTGTGGTCTTTAATACAAGGCTTCAAGATCTGACATTGGAAAACGGCTACATGGAGTCGCTCGGTGTTCACGTCACGCCACGCAGCCTCTATCTTGCCCAGCTTCGCGAACGGCTTGGCGAATCAGCTGTTCGCCAGATTGCCAGCTACTCTCAGCTTGACTAAAACACATACATGGCTAACTTAGACGAATGGGAAAACTGGAAACCAAAAGTGGTAAGAGCCGGAAGCCTTTTAAGGCTGCCGAGCTTGCATTAAAAAGATGGAAAAGTCGCTCTCGATGTAATATTTTGCCACCCTCAATGGAATAAGATAAACAAAAACTGGTTACCTATTCAATGCGCTTTCTATCCTCCTTGAAATACTCATTTTCTTTTTTTCTATTTCCACTATTTTTTCTGGTTTCATGTAACAGCGAAGAACCGACATTAATAGCGCCGGACGATGGCCATTTCACGAAAACCATGCTGACAATGGGTGAATTTTTTGAGCCCATTGATATGACCATCCTGCCAAATATGGATATTCTCATCGCTCAAAGAAGAGGTGAAATACTCAGATATAACAACGAAACAGCCGAGTTGAGTCAGGCAGGATTTCTTGATGTCTACTTTGAAACGGATGTAGAGGGTGTAAACGCGGAAGAAGGGGTTGTAGGGATCGAAAAGGACCCGGATTTTGCGAACAACGGTTATGTCTTCGTCTTTTACAGTCCCATCGACAAAGAAGTGAACCGTCTATCCCGGTTTGTATATAAAAATGGCGAATTGAATATGGATTCAGAAACATTGGTTCTGGAGCTCTATTCCCAGAGGGATATTTGCTGTCACACCGGTGGCGACATCGCTTTTGATGCTGAAGGCTTGCTCTATCTATCTACAGGGGACAACTCCACGCCGTTTAATCAAAAACAAGGGGAATTCACCCTGGATGGCTACGCGCCTTTGGATACCCGCCCGGGATTTGAGCAATACGATGCGCAGCGGTCCTCCGGTAACGCCAATGATCTTCGAGGAAAAATCCTGCGCATCCATGTGAACGCTGACGGTACCTATACTATCCCCGAAGGAAATCTTTATCCGGAAGGAATGGAAGGCACGCGCCCAGAGATCTTCGTACAGGGAACACGAAATCCTTACGCCATTTCGGTTGACCCAAAAACAGGGTTTCTCTATTGGGGCGAAATCGGGCCCGATGCAAGAGAAGACAACCTGGGACAGCGTGGCCCCATAGGTTATGACGAGATCAACCAGGCCCGTGAAGCCGGGCACTATGGCTGGCCATTTTTTGTCGGCAATAATTACGCTTACAATGAATATGATTACGCCACCGGGACCTCAGGCCGCCAATTTGATCCGGAAAACCCGATAAATGATTCACCCAACAATACCGGTATTAGAGAGCTGCCTCCCGCGCAACCAGCCTTTATTTGGTACCCGTACACTGAATCCGTGGAATTCCCAAAAGTTGGCACCGGGGGGAGAAATGCCATGGCCGGCCCTGTTTACTATACGGATTTGTATCCGCAAGAAACCAGGCTTCCCGACTACTTTGAAGGAAAATTGTTCATCTATGACTGGATACGAAACTGGGTAAAAGTAGTCACGCTCTCTCCGCAAAGTGACTATGTCTCAATGGAACCTTTCATGGAAGGAACAGAGTTCAATGCCGTCATTGATATGGAAACCGGACCCGACGGAAAGCTGTACATGCTTGAATACGGACGCGGCTGGTTCTCTGCGAACCCGGACGCTGGCCTGGCAAGAATTGACTATGACCCATCAGCCAAGGTTTCAACTATTCCAGATCAAACGTTAACTGAAGCGGATGCAATGACCGGCGAAGTGCCTGAAGCGGGACATTTGATTCCCACCGAAGTTATGAACGGGGAACAACTGGTGGCATCCCTGGATTGCAGTTCATGCCATCTCCCTTTCGAAATGTCCGTTGGCCCTCCGTATGCCAGTATTGCCGATCGCTACGAAAATACACTGGAAAATGTCACCCTTCTTTCCGGGAGAATTATTGAAGGAAGTGTTGGCCAGTGGAGTGATACTAGGGCCATGCCGCCGCACCCAGAGTTAAGCGAAGAGGACGCCGGAAAAATTGTTGGCTGGATTTTGTCTTTGCCCGAGAGCAAATAAGCTTTCAACTGGGGTAGGCAGCTTAAAAGGACTTTTGCAACCGTCTGGAATCTTTGCGAGTCAGAAATACGGTAATACAAATGACTACATATAGTCAGCGTTGGTGGCTGTAAGTAAGACGTCTTTAATGTTTTATGCTGCGCGAGTATTTTTGTCTCAATTATTCACTTGAGATATTGGCCTCACTTTCCTGGGTGATCATCAGGAAACGGACGGTCTCGCCCTGAATGTCTTGGGTGGGATCTGGTTTGCCTGTACCCAAAGCTATGTGTTGGCTAATAGTATTATCATAATCAAACAAGCCGGCGATGATCTCGGGTCTACTGTCTCCTGTAATATTTGCCAACTCAAAGCTGACAATGCCTGATGTCCGCCCCAGCAAGCGATGAGGTGTGAATTGTTGACTGCCATCGTTCTCGAACCAAAGCATCGACTGGCGTCCTGGCTCTTCCCAATAATTATCCCAACTGCTTGCGACGATATCGAGATCACCATCTCCGTCCAAATCACCTGCAGCAGCAGTTGCTGCGCCGTAATAACGACCGATATCCCGAGGTTGAAACCTTAGATTACCTTGGTTTTCCAGCCATTGAACTCCGTGATAGGGTTTGGGGTCAGGCTGGAAGTCATGTGTATCACCGTTAGTAAAGAGAATATCCTCATCGCCATCACCGTCTAGATCAACGAGACGCATGCTGGTAGAACCAGTTGCAGGATGCATAGCGCGCTCCAGTATGACAGTCTCGAATTCCCCCTTTCCTTTATTGAGCAGCGCAACAACGGCTTCATGCTCCTGTGCCACCAGACTGACCAGGTCGATTTTCCCATCATGGTCGAGATCAACAGGAGAAACGTTGAGCGCGCCGGGTGAACTGAGAATCGTATGTAGCTGAAACTGCCCTGAGCCAATGTTTTCCAACCAGGCAATCTCGCCTTCATCACCAGAACCGTATATGGCAACGGCGATATCAAAATCACCATCCCCATCTAGGTCGACTGGCCGCGCGTCGGTAACACGCCCTACGTTTTCCAAAAGGATTTCAGCAGTAAATACGCCCCGGGATTCCTGCCGAAGCAAAATTACTTTCCCGACCTTTGCAGGCACTGGCGGGAGCGCGCCGAGTGCTGCGACGATAATATCCTTGTGCCCATCGCCATCAAAGTCGACAACTTCTGTGTGAACCGGCATGGAGGCATACAACAAAATTTGCTCATTCCAACTATTATTATTTCGATAAAGTAGTGAAACAAAATTATTCGTATTGCTTTGATCTCCATCGCACACCAGAAATTCGCCTTCCGGGAAAAGGCCTAGGTCGACTTTATGAATATTCATTATCGAGGATATACGGGATTTTTCCCCAAAAGCCTGCTCACGAAACAATAGCGAACCCGGTATTTCCGGTGTAAGAGGTAATGACGGCAAAGCTTCAGGCGCATTGGTCAAATAGTATCCAGTGATATTGCTGACAACTTCCGGGGTCATAAAGGGTTGCCCCATTCGATCTTCCGCCATTAATGCCATCTCTTGTATAACATCTGGCCAAATCGCACGCGGCAACGTGGCAGGAGATGGTACCGGATGGCAACCGCTACAATAGTAATTAATGTACTGTTGACGCTGTGCCTCCAACTCTTCTTCTGTAAGCGCATTGGGTGCAGGAATTTGGTCGGTTGCTGAACTGTCTGATGCCGTTGCTGGCAACGGGGCGATAACAAACGCACAAAACAAGAATATGCTAACTCGGCCTACCTTGCTCCAACGTGATGTGATTGAGCTTAATTTGCGCAGGCTAATTGGGAAAAGAGCCTCGTATATCAGGTCAGTACTGTAGCGAAAAGTCATCCGCATAACATACGGACTGCCTTCGCGGGACAAAGGCTTGGAGAACCAGAGCATAAAAAACTTCCTCTAAAGAGGCAATATGGCGAGTGGGCATAGTAACGACTAGCGCCCAATGATTGTTTGATTTGACTCAAAAACGCCAATGAATTCAGAGTGTTTTATCCGCGCCCGATATAAGGCATTGCGCTGGCCATTACCGTCATGAATTGCACATTTGCATCCAAAGGAAGCGATGCCATATGAAGCACTGAACTGGCCACATGCTTTACATCCATCACTGGTTCGACCGCTATGGAACCATCTGCCTGGGGTACGCCTCCACTCATTGACTTGGTCATATCCGTTTGTGCATTGCCAATATCAATCTGACCGCAGGCAATATTGAATGCTCGACCATCCAGAGAAAGTGTTCGTGTCAGCCCGGTGACCGCATGTTTAGAGGCGGTGTAGGGTGAAGCCCCCCAGCGAGGCACTTGAGCGGAAATCGAGCCGTTATTAATGATTCGTCCGCCCATGGGTTCCTGATTTCGCATCTGACGAAACACTGCACGAGCCGCGATAAAGCAGCCCATAACATTTACTTCAATCAAATTGCGTATGTCGTCCACATCCAGCTCATCAATAGGTGCCCCTTTTAATGACACGCCAGCATTATTGAAAAGCACATCGACCCTACCCCACTTGGCAGCCACTTCAGCGACCATGTTTTCAGTCGCCGCCTCATCAGTTACGTCACAAGGCAAAACCAGTGCTTTTTCACTTCCTTCAGCTGTCTCCTCCAAAGGAGACGATCTGCGTCCGACCAAGCCTACGTTCCACCCTGCAGCCAAAAAAGCTCTTGCAGTGGCTCGGCCAATACCTCCTCCTGCACCAGTAATGATGATGGTCTGTGTAGTATCGATGTTCCCGCCCTCCTTTAGGTGGTTGTCGTTCATATAAGCTGTTATGAAAAGGAATTATTTCGGTTGATAATCACCAATAGCAAGCACCGGATCCGGCCCTGCTTCTTGCGGCGTATTGATGACTTGCACTATTTCTTTGTTTGCCACATCGATCACGTAGATCTCGTCGTTATCCTGAACACCGGCAAAAGCGTACTTACCATCGCTGGAAAGAGACATCGAAAGTGGAGTGCCTCCGAGCTGAATCCGGTCAGTTTCTTGCAGTGTTGCGACATCGGCGAAACCAACCGCTGTATTTTGCCCGTCAAGGTAAGAGCCAATAGAGTAGACCAGTGTCGATTCATCTGGTGTAAAAACAATACGATTGACTCCTTTTTCGGTGACGATCGTTCCTACCACCTCTTTCTCTTCAATATCAATCACACTGATTGTTCCGGACTTGCCATTGGTGACGTACAAGCGTTTTCCATCACTAGAGAGAACACTTCCCTGCGGCCAGATACCAACAGGGATGATCACACTTTCACCCGTCTCAAGATTCACCGCACCAACGGTGTTACTGCCGGTATTGCTGGCGTATGCCCACTTTCCCTCATGATCAAGGGTAACCATATGAGGGGCAAGTCCCCCGTTGTCGTAATCTTCTACAACAGTGAGATCATCCAGATCTATCAAGACCAATCGATCAGGATTTTCAGCTGTCACGATAAGCTGGCGACTTTGTGGATGGATGTCCATGCCGTGTGGTCGATGAAAATCTCCCAGCGAAATGGTTCCTACCTTCTTCTTTTCCATGATGTCTATGATGGAAATGGTGTTTCCACCAGGGCCCTGATAATCCATCCATAAAACACCATTATCACTAACGTAAAGATGCCGACCATCTGGATCGAGAACCATTTCATGTGGCGTTTGCCCGACAGGGACACCAGCAACACGCTCTCCTGAACCCGTGTAAAAACCTACTTCATTGGCTTTCTTTTCAACCACAACAAGAAATGGCTCGGCAGAAGCCGACCCGCATATGGCAACTAAGGATAGCAATAAAAGACGAAACATCATGGATAAACTCTTGGGTTGTTGTTTTTTATACGAGTAAAGGTCGATAGCGACCGGCCTTTTCCCCTATGAACTCAGCCCACGCATGCTCTTCCTTGGTGAATTGGGCAAGACTGCTCCTTAATCAAATAATATTATCCCTCGCGCCACCTTTCCGGCTTCCATATCATCGAACGCCTGGGCTAGCTCTTCCAGGCTATATCGTTTGCTGACCAGTTTATCAACCGGCAAGCGACCACTGCGATAGAGCTCCAGAAAGTGAGGCAAATCAAGGTGAGGTCGAGCTGATCCGGCAAACGAGCCAAGCAATTTTTTGTTCATTGCGATCAAGTTAGCCGATGTGATTGGAACGTTTTCTTTCATCGAATGCATTCCCATAACCACCGCCGTACCCCCCGGACGCGCACCCAAAAGCGCCTGATTTATGGTAATCGCTGCCCCGACGCTGTCAAAAACGTAATCGGGGCCACCATTCGTAAGTTCTTTCAGGGCTTCTACTGCATCAGACTCGCGTGAGTTAATGCTGTGTGTTGCACCCAGTTCCTTGGCAAAGTCGAACTTACTATCCATGACATCAACGGCAATAATGGGATAGCAGCCGGCGAGCTTCGCGCCCATTATGGCACTCAACCCTACTCCACCACAGCCAATCACCGCCACAGAACTACCCGGGGCAACCTGAGCCGTATTTAGGACAGCACCGGTGCCGGTCAGTACAGCACAGCCAATAATCGACGCCACCTCATAGCTGACATCATCAGGCAATTTAATCACGCTGGCCTGATCAAGTACCGCGTATTCAGCCATGGTCGAGGTGCTTAAATAATGCTTGAGAGTTATGCCATCCTCGGTCGAAAGCCGAGTAGTACCATCAGGAAGCAACGCCTGTAGTGTGGTATCAGCAATACGGTTACAGAGATTATTCTGCCCACGATAGCAAGCAGGACATTGATTACACGAAGGAATCCAGTTGACCATCACTCGGTCACCCGGTTTAACATGATTTACTTCGTTACCGACCTCTTCAACAATGCCTGCCCCTTCGTGACCGAGTACGAGCGGTGGTTGGGCACGCAATTCACCCCGATAGGTATGTAAATCGGAATGACAAATGCCGGCGGCTTTCATGCGCACTAATACTTCATAAGGTTTGGGCGGATCGAGGTTGACTTGCTCAATGGTCAACTGACAGATCTGCCGCACGACGGCGGCTTTGGTTTTCATAAACGCTCCTTGACGAGGTTCAACAAATCAACAGAAATGTGCCCCTTGGGTATTTACATACATCGCATAAAGCGATTGTCTGGCAACCATAAACAAGCGATTGCGATGACGCCCGCCAAAACAGATGTTGGCACAGACTTCCGGCAGGTGAATGGCCGCTATTCGATCACCGTCTGGCGCATACACATGCACGCCATCGTAGCCTTGTCCACCCCATCCGGCAGCAGCCCAGATATTGCCTTCAGTATCACAGCGAATACCATCCGCCAGACCCTGTTTGCCGTTGTATTCGAGACTAGTGAAGCGTTTGCCTCCGGTCAGGCGATCACCATTGACTGTCCACTCACGAATCTCCCTTGCCCCACCTTCATAAACATTTGCGCCGGTGTCGGACACATAGAGCTTTTTATAATCCGGTGAAAAACACAGGCCATTAGGCTTCTGGATTTCGTCGGTAACCTGAGTGAGGTTACCGGTCTGCGCGTCTATGCGATAGACCGCTTCTTTCTGGTATGGATGCAGTGACCCGGTAGTAGCTGTGGTGCCTTCATAGCGCCCCAAACTTCCGTATCCAGGATCGGTAAACCATATACTTTCATCGAGCGGATTGACGACCACATCATTCGGCGCATTGAAGCTTGCCCCATTATAAGAGTCCGCAAGCACTGTAATTTCTCCGTTTTGCTCGTATCTAACTACCCGACGGGTCAGGTGTTCGCAGGAAATCTGCCGACCCTGCAGGTCAAAGGTATTGCCATTGGAGTAGTTGGAGGACTTGCGAAAACGACGGGTTACCTGCCCGATCTCGTCTATGTAGCGAAGTTGTTCGTCATTAATAATGTCGCTGAACACCAGATACTGGCCTACGCCATTCCATGCCGGACCTTCGCCCCATCGCAAGCCGGTATAAATTCGTTCGATAGAAGCATTAATGAGAGACTGGGTAAACCGATCATCCAGCTTGTGCAGATCTGGCTCAGGATATCGAGTAGGAGGCGCTGAAGGGCTGTAGCGCGAACCATCTTGGGCACTGGCGCCCTGCACTGCAAGTGCAGCCGCCACACCGGCTGTCGCCCCAAAAAAGCGACGACGTGTCAAAGTTGACGTATTGAAAGAAGTTGTCTTGTTCATGATTTCCCCTGGGTACAGATGCGCATAAGCGCAAAGTTTTCTTGTTTATCTAAAAGCTTGTTTGATTTTCTGAGTTTGATAAAGCTTAGCATGCTCACACTGAATTTTAGCCCTACATAGCAGAGTATCCACCGTCGACATTGAGGATAGCTCCCGTAATGAAGGCAGCAGCCGGTGAGCATAGGAATAATGCCGCACTCGCAACATCTTGTGGTTGCCCCCATCGGCCCATTGGTGTGCGTTCCAGTAAATTACGTGAGCGATCAGGATCATTGCGTAGCGCTTCTGTAAGTGGAGTGGCAATCCATCCAGGTGCCACAGCATTGACTCGGATTGAGTCGGGCGCATAAGCGATGGCAAGTGACTTTGTAAGCTGGGTAATTCCACCCTTACTGGCTGAGTACCCTGGCACCAAGCCACCGCCAAAATACGAAAGCATGGACGCCGTATTGAGAATGGCACCAGAGGGAGAATTTGACAATGCACGTCGAGCGGCGGCACAGCAACGCATGGTGCCGGTAAGATTCACATCAACAACCTGGGCAAAAACTTCCGGGTCGAGCTCTTCATGGCGACGTATGATCCCGGCACAATTGACCAGGCAATCGAGATTGCTCATTGCCCCAATTTTAGTGTCGACTGCTTCCGCATCACGAACATCAAGGGCAAAGGCAGTAGCCTTGGACAACTGGGGGTCCGAGGCAGTCTTTTTGACTTCGTCGGCACTGACACCGGTCACCAAGACTTCGGCACCCGCCTCCAGAAAGCCACGCGCAATTCCAGCACCAATACCCGAGCTACCACCGACAACCAGCACGCGACGGCCTACAAACCAGTCGCGCGCCCAGGAAAAGCTTGTTATATCGTCTTCCTTCACGCCATTCAACGCACAAATTGGTCGACAAAATCGGCACCAAGGCCGACCGACTCATAGTGCTCTCGGCACATGTCGATCTTGCTGAAAACGTCTTCATATCCCGTATGCTGATTGTCGGCATCGAGATAGATCATCGATCCGGTGATATTGAAGAAGGTGATCATTTCCGGGCAATCTTCGGGTACGACAAGCGTATGAATTTCACCAGGCGGCTCGAAAACATAAGAGCCAGTTTCGGCAATCCAGTCATGCTCGAGATAGTGCCACCGCCCTTTGATGACATAGCCGTGCACCGGATTGGGATGTAGATGTCTGGAAAGAACGCCCGAACGCCTGACGCGCAAGAGATTGCACCATTGACCCTGCATGGTGTTGAGCATGAGCGGACGGAACCAGACACCTTCGGCCTGCGGAACCCAGACACGCTCGTCTTCGGGCATCGCAGAAACAGCAATCT